>RRZU010305942.1_pt1 | contig 16435 bp, 24 predicted proteins | sample 2165561 | NCBI WGS metagenome assembly RRZU01 (sample SAMN10456909, study PRJNA506462) | wastewater metagenome | isolation source: wastewater sludge | place: USA: Moscow, Idaho
AAAAGGAGCCGAGACAATGTCCCGACCCCTGCGTCTTATTGATTCTGTATTTAATAGTAACGGCGATTTTTTTCTTCCTGATAGGATTCTTCGACCTTGCGGGCAGCCCCTGCTTCTATACGGTTCAAAGGAATTCGTATGGCTTCCAACGCACCTTCATAGTCATATTCGCGGTGGAAAAGCACTAAAGCTTTGTTGATGGCATTTTCAATTTCCACATGTGAATGACGGAAACGGTTTGCGTACTGGATCATATATTCAGTCAGCATCGCATTGTCCACAATTGCTTGGGTTTGGTTATCCAACATTTCAATATCCTCTTCGCACATCTTCGAAATCGCATCGATTTCGTCCATGTCAATCTTCACGCGGTTCAACTTGGAAGCCAAATCTTCGATGCGATCCGTGACTGAGAAGAAAAGATCCAAATAAATTTTCGGTAAACCGGGCAGATGGTATTTTTCGATTGTGCGCTTCATATTGCGCATATCCAATTCGTAGAGATCGATGCTGTCCTTGATTTCCTTTTCGCGATTGCGCAAATCACTGAGGTTGCTGACCAACTCAGATTGTTCTTTATCGATTTCGGAAAGACGTTGACTGATTTTTTCATAATACTCGCGGACAACCGAGTAAGAAATTTCGTGTTCCTTCATCATCTTGTCGTAATAACGCAAGGCTTCATTTTCTTTCAGTAACTGCTCTTCAAACTCTTGCGCTCGGCCTAGCTCATTTTTGTTCAAGAAATAATTCTGTGAGACGCGATCGATTTCAAGCAACACGTAACGGTTGCTCTGCAGGACATGATCCATTTTCTTTTGCAGGTTCGCAGTGTGACGACCTACAAATTCTTTGGCTTCCATTTCTTTTTCCATGATAGCATAGACTGCTTCGATGTCGCGTTCTACCTTGTCCATCTTCTTGCCTGCTTCATTGATATCGGCAAGGCCGATGGAATCTTTCGCTTCTTGGATTTCTTTTTCAACCGCAGCTATCTCAGCTGAGACATCTACACCTTCGAAAATGTATTTTTCATCCAACAGGCGTTGGTAGCCGTCTTTCAGATCACTCACTTGTTCTTCGTACTCGGTCTTGATTTTTTCGTTCAATTCAGGGATCTTTTCGACAACTTCTTCCATCACCAACAAATCTTGCTCGATACGCGACAAGATCTCTTTGGCTTCCATATGGTCGCCCTCGTTCGTCAATGAATTGAATTTCGTGAAATCCAACTCCATGTAATTCAGGTTCTTCTCTAACGTTTCGATTGCCGGACCGAATGTAAAGCTGTGCGCCAGTAATTGCTTGCGGATTTTATTGTATCGTTCCTGGATTTCTTCCAACTCTTTGCGGTTTTCTTGCGCACTTTCCAATAGCTTTTCGAGAGCCTTGTTCACTTTTTCGACGCTGTTCTTCGTTTCGTCGATCAATTGATCCGCTTGCGAGATGGCTTCCTTCGCCTTAATGAAATTCATGCGTTGAATGTACTGTTCGGCACTGACCAGCGCCGCCTCAATTTCAGGATACTGAAAACGCGTAATGGTCTGCCACGTGGCTTGCCAACTCTCATAGGTGCGCTTCGTTTGCCCTGTCAAATTCATGTTTTTCAACGTGAACAGATTGTCGGCCACCGGTATGGCCATCGCTTTTTGTTTCTTCTCATCGATTGCTTTGATCCGATTCGCTTGTTGTCTTGTCAAATACATGATCGCACCATACCCGACCAATACTAACAATATTATCGCTACTAACCAATATATAAACTCCATCAATAAATCCTCCACCTATTCCGACAATTTCGTTTATTTGATTTAAAATTGAAAACGCCCAATATATCTCATTTTTTAGTATAACATAGAAAGAACCAATCATAAACCAGAAAATAATCTGGAAACTTAATTCCTTCGTTTGGAATACCCCAAGTGGTCCACCGCTGTGCAAACGATGAATATCATCACTTTTTCATTGCATTTACTGATTTTGTTTGGTACAATAACCTTTGTGTAAAATAATGCAGCGAGAAAGAAGCACCCGCGTCAACAGTTCATCGCCATCTGTAGATGGTTCAATTGCGTACCCTTGCGGCTGCATAAGGTGAAGATTGAAGGATGACCTGCACGCATTGCTGACTTATCATTCTTATTTTACTCCAAAAATCAAACATTTATTGGAGGAATTTTATTATGTCACGTTATACAGGACCAAGTTGGAAACAAGCTCGTCGTCTAGGCATCTCCCTTTTGGGAACAGGTAAAGAATTGGAGCGTCGTCCATACGTTCCAGGTCAACACGGCCCTAACAACCGTAAAAAATTATCTGAATATGCTATGCAATTGCAAGAAAAACAAAAATTGCGTCACATGTACGGCATGAACGAACGCCAATTCGCAACTTTATTCAAAAAAGCTGGTAAAATCAAAGAAGGTAAACAAGGTGTTAACTTCATGATCTTATTGGAACAACGTTTGGATAACGTAGTTTACCGTTTAGGTTTGGCTTCTACTCGTCGTCAAGCACGTCAATTAGTTAACCACGGTCACGTAACTGTCGATGGCAAACGTGTCGATATCCCTTCATACGAAGTGGCTGTTGGCCAAGTAATCGGCTTGCGTGAAAAATCCAAAAACTTGGTAGTTGTTAAAGCAGCTGCTGAAGCTTTGTTCGGACGTCCTGACTTCATTACTTTCGACGAAGAAAAATTGGAAGGTTCATTGAACCGTCTGCCAGTTCGCGAAGAATTGCCAGCTGAAATCGATGAGTCATTCGTAGTAGAATACTACAACAAATTAGGTTAATAGCATTTCATACAGTTTTATAGCGTTTAAAACTGCTGATATATCAACCTTTTACCTGTTGCCTCTTACATTGATCATTCAAATTATTGAGTGCTTTGGTAGTCAAATGGTAGTCAAAAACCACGGCAACGGCTGAGCCGCTTTCTTAATTGAGAGCGGCTTTTTTGTTGCATCCAGGTAAATTTATATCACTGCGGAAAATTGCGCAGTGAAATCTGAACTCCGCCAAATTTGACAGGGTTCGTTAGTTATGGCCAAAAGATGATGTCATTTTAAATGACGGCAGGGGCTGCGGAAAATTACGCAACCTGACAAGGTGAAACGCCTACCCGGCTTGTGGATGCATCCCTATTTCAGGGACTCATAGATATTTGGGCGAACGATTCGTTCTGTCGGGTAATCGGCGGAAAATTCCGCTCATTGCTCAATCCAACTTTGGCCCCAGCTGAAAGATCAGCTCGGGTCTGGATGCATTAGCTCGTTTTTGAGCTGAAGTAAATAGGTCTGTCCAATTATGGACAACCCCCAACGTACTTTTGCTTTCGGGAACTTTCTCAAAATCGAGAGGGTTCATTAGGTTATGGACAAAATTGTCCGTTACTCGTGTAGCAAGGTTGCTGGATGCAGTCACGCTTTGCGACTCCATTAGATCGGTCGAGTTTTCGGCCTATCATCGCGAAATGCGACTTTTAGATCTCACCAATTTTTAGGGGGCTCATTCAATCGGCCGGGGTAGCAGTTTGCTAGGTCGTGGATAGATCTGTCCAATTCTGGACACGTCTTCTTGGGTCGGCTCATTTTTGAGCATACCTGCATTCCCGTTTTGGGAACATAGCTTTGCAATGGGAACCGCTGCGATACCGTCGCATTTCACGACGGTACTCGTTGGAAAAATTTCCCAGATCTCCTAAATTTTAAGGAAACCTCTCGCATCCATGGATAGAACGAATCGTTCACCCCTTTCTAGAACTACTTTCGTACGATATAAATTCTGGTTTAATCTTTCCAAAGTATAATATTTCCGGTCCATACGGGAATGGCTGTATATTTTGATTGGCTATCTGCCTATCCCATAATCTAACAATTTCATCATGTTTATCAAAAAATATTGGGAAAGGTACAATCGAATTCCAATATAGGGTACAAATATCCTTAATTATTTGTTCATCGCTATTAAATTGGATAGCTTTTCTTATCCCGGTCAATACTGAGTTGGAGAATACAGATGTTTTTGTTGTGTCAATGCCTCTCATATCAACGCTTAAGAATTTTTCCGTGTGCTTATGCTGCAGATAATCTCTTTTAAATAACAGAAAAACGCATTCTGTCCTATCTAATTTTATGTTACCTGGTCTGTGCTTGTTCAGAATCTCATTCAAAAAGTCTGTTTCCTCGTTTATAGTCAGACCCTCTCTATAGTTTGGGATAAGCCCGTTTTGCAATATAGATGGGACACTGATCGGGTGCGTAACGTGTATTATTTCATCTGTTCTTATCGTTTGTTTCATAATTCACCTCTTTAATATATTATTAGGTCTGCTGAATTTTCAGCAACCCTAATCAGTTCAGTAAATAAGCTATAAATATCCCATATTTTAATAGCTAGGCGAAACGCTTGATATATCTCGTCGTTTCTTTTTGTTTTCGAGTGTTTGTGTTATCCATTTATAAAATCGCTTAGAGTGCAATTATTGGCCTAATACCTGCGTACTCAAATTAGGTACGCAGAATATGATTCGCGGTCCGTTTGCCGGACTTCAGCCGAAAATTCGGCTCTACTCTGATCAATATGCCTGTGTGCATCTCCGGACCAAATAAAAAATACATATACCTGGTATCGTGGTTAGCGACTGCAGGTATATGCATGTTGTTGCGTGGTTTGAAGATCACGCTACGTTCGTTCAGTTTGTGCTATTTGATTTGAGTGTGGATGCTGGGGCGCTATCTCTTGTTTGAAGTTTGGCTATCGCGTACGTAATGCATCCATATCATTTCTTTTTATTGCCGTTGTGAAGCTTATTCAATAGCTCCGCTTTTCGTTCACTGAGCGGCATCTCTCTTTTGCGCTTCAACTCTCGATATTCTTTGTAACGTTCTTGAAGATGATCCCTATCTGCATAGCGCAAGTTCAAGTTAGTTGGTTCATTGGATCTGGATAACATTATCATCACCCCCTTTCCGGATCTGTATGCTATCAAAAACTCAAATATTCCTGCCATTTTTCTGGGGTTTTTGGCCAATTTTAGCAAGGCGCCCGGATCTGTCTCGTTTCCTTGAAAAAGCGCTGTACCGCTAATTTATTCCACCTCATCGCCCTGTCCATTTGCTCGACACCCCTTTATCTCTGAAATGGTCCTGTGGAGGGAAAAATTTTTGACCGCCGGGAGTTAAGGTTTTAAAAAAATTATTTTTTAGAGGGGGGGTTAAACTATTCTGCAGCTGCATCCTCAATCAGCTGAAGCAATCGCTCTTTGATATAAGCTTGTATCATGAATGAATGTTCAGCCAATGATTGCTCTTGCTCCTCTGTCAAGGGATACTTGGCAAAGAGTGCAGACTGCAGACGCTTAGGCAATGGCAAGTTGATATGCAATGGCGTGTTGGCAACCCTGGTCTCCTCAGCCTTCCGGTCTCGCTCGGCTTTCGCATCCCGAAGCTTCTTGGCGTATGAGTATGTCAAGGCTCTCATGTATGTATCTAGGTTAATAGACAAGGCCCGCGCCTCCGCCTTCAACGTGTCAAGGGTCTTCTGATCCACTTGGTGCACTAACTTATCTTGTCCTGCCAGATGCTTAGCGTTAGTGCTGTCATAGTCCAGGAGTTCGATTGCATCCAAGGTGTCTCTATTCTCGATGACCGCCTGCAGAAATGCCGTCCTTCCTACTGGTGTTCCGTTGCCCCAACGCTCGTGATCTTCTTTCATAATCCGCAATTCTCCCGAGATTCTCCAATCAGGCCAAACCTCAATGATTGTTTCATCCTTCTTCTCAACCTTCTTAATAGGTTCGTTGTATTCTGTTTCTTCCTGTTTTGTTCCGCGTTTGTCAATGATTTTCATGCTCATATTCCCCCTTAAATTGTTGTATCTGTGATTTCTACGAATGCCGCATTGTTAAGCGGTTGGCCATCGAAGCGGCCAGACACTTTGAATAGTGTTTGATCATCGGTGAATTTCACTTGATCAGAACTCGCAATCTTTACCCCTCTGCGTTTGCCCATCACATACTGCTTGAAGTCGCCCAAGATAATCTTTTTATCACCTACAGCCGGAGTAAACTTCACTCTGACGCCGTTCAGATTCGGATAAGGCAACGAACTGTTGGCGCCGGCAGCTGCATAGTTGTAATAGGTTTTGCGCTTCATGACCGCGATAACTTCCCCGATATCATCTTTCGTGCCAGGTGTGATAAGAGAAATTTCATTCAGGATATGCCCCGGAGAGACTGATGATTGATCCATGGCATCCATCGCCAGCGTTACCTGGTTGGCGATTGGTAGGTTCATCATGATACCGCGCGGCTCGAATACAGATGTATTGTTACCTACTCCATTGATTACTGCATCATCAAAGCCATAAGCCATTGCCTGCGCTAACAAGTCTTCGATATACAAAGCCATATCAATCAAGGTATTTTCAAGCGTTGAGTTAGGAACGCTGGTAAAGCATCCGAGTTTATTATCTTCTAGTTCGACTGCTGCTAAGCTCGAATCCATTTCGGTTAATACGTCGGCAGAAAAACTCCAGACGGCTTTCACATCGTCCACGCTGACAACCGCCCGGCCATCGATGCCGATCGGGATCATACGTACCTCACTGTACAAGGCTGAATACTCTTTGATTAATTCTGTTAAGCTGTCCTCGGCTTCTTCTGGAATAACAATTTCCGCAGCTCTCGAAAGGCTGCCGTTTCTCAATCTAACTTGCAGGTCACTGTAGAAGTTACGCACTTCTTCGATTCGCAATAAGTTGTGAATTTGATTCCGTTTATTGTATTCATTCATAGGTTCGGCATCTCCATATCTCATATTGATTAATTTATTTCTCATTCTATTTCTCTGAATATCATTTGTACTCATTCGTCCATCTCCTTTTGTTTGGTCTGATGCATCGATTCAGTGCATCAGCTATTTTCTGCATCCACACCCATTTATCTATCCTGGTTCGGCTCTTATCCGTTTCGGTTTCCGTTGCATCCAGGCGCCTAATTTTCTTCTTCTGGCAACGTTCTGAGATTCTCCAAAGAGAATGCATCTAATATCACTCTCAAACTAAGTGATCCGTCTTCACGCGGTTTTTTGTGACCCTTTACCTCAACCTTGATGTGGCAAAGTTGGCCGATTTCAATTTGGTCGATAAAATCCCGCTTTGTTCTTACACCAATCGGAAAGTCGCCGAAAGATAAATCTCGGAACTGATACAAGTGTGTCAATTCTCCGGCATAAAGTTCTTCTTCGAATGTCCCGATAAAATCCATTGATCTTCTTCTCATGTTTTTTTGCTCCCTTAGTTTAGTTTTGAGTGCATCCACTATTGATTCATCGCGCTTCGATTTCCAATATATCCAGGATATTAGCTACTTTTGGCCCATTTTCCGTTAATCCCAGGGTAATTACCTTCATTTCCGCTTTCGCGTCATACTGCTGTCTTAGATCAATATCCCGGAGGAAGGCTTTCTTTGTATGGATGCCGACAAGCTGCGGTCCGCTCGTTGCATCGTTAAATTTGAATAGGATCCGATCACTCGTCACTCCTGCTGTGCCTACAAAATTCCCTGTAAGATTTATCGTCAATTCTTTCATTGGCTCGCTCCTCTTTTTCATCACTTCCATAGATACTTAAACTTATCCGGCCGATTGTTGTTCTCTGTGCAATATCTTTTAACGGCCTTGCGTAACAATCGATCTTTGGCCAACATCTCGTGAGAGTACCTCATGGCGGCTATCACTTCATCCGCTATGTTTTCGTTCTCTTCGCAATATTTCATAATGGCATTCTGTAAGGCTGTTTCACACTCCACCTTGCGCTGCTTATACGCTTCAAGCGGCATGCGTTTGCTGAATGCCATATATTTATCAGATATACGCTTACCCCTCGCCGGACGGTACTTGCTGGCAAGAAATATTTGTTCCTCTTGCGTGAGCTTCTGCAGCCCTGCAAAGAAAATCTTCGCATTTTCCAAATCATGCGGCCGTAATTCCTCAATGTTTTTTTCGTAATGTACCCAATTATTCAATAGCAACCTTGCTGTATGGTTCTTCACTTGTTGGTCAAACCTCATTTATACGCCGCTCCCTTTTCCTAGTTGGTTTTCCTTTATCAACCCAACCTGCTTATCATTTTTAAAAACGCGTTGTCAAAAACTTCCTCAAATTCTTCCTCTGATACCTGGTCTATGTCCGAGTCATCGTCTATATAAGGCTTTTTCCCAAGGAAACGATAGGACACGGCTTCCTCGATTTCTGAAATCATTTCTAAGCAGTGCTTATCAACCCATTCATTTTCTTCATTGGGGTGCAGCTCCTCGCATCCATCCTCTGGCCAAGGATCGTACATATATCGTTTTTTCAAGTATTTCCGCTCATCTGGCTGCAAAGTGTTCAAATATTCATTAAAATGCTTAGATTTGAATTTGCAGATTTCTGTATATTTCTCCATTCTTCTTTGATAATCAACCAGGCTGCTAACATGATATTCAACATTAAATCCTTTAGAGAATATTTCTAAGCCGTTAGAAGTAATGTAGGAACTCATTGTCTGACTGAAGAATGCTTTACGTAATTCACGTATGCGCTGGTCACACTTGTTAACGATTCTGGCCAACTTAAAATAATGCGCTATTGACTTGCTATTAATCACTTACAGCACCCCGATCTAAAGCAACGTTTCTTTATTCTCATCTGATAATCATCACATCCCTTCGATTGCCGAACGGAATTACTTGCATCCATGCACTGTTTTATTCTCTGCTCGATAACTATTCGTTATTGAGTTTCCTGAAGGGTGTCGCGCTTCACGATAAATCTAGGTGCGTGTCAATTGGCACACACCCAGAATTTCAACAATAGATCAGGCCTGTTATTTCGGTTCTTAGTTCAAAATTTTCATGGATGCTGTTGCTGATCTCAACTAACCGCAGCCCTTTATCCTGTAGGCGCCCTGCAACGTCCCTAAATATGATAGTGGTAATTGTGTAGGTTGTTCCATCCTGCTCCTGGTCTACCAAAGCGGGCAATTTCTCCGCTACGTACTCGGTAAATAATTGGACTATTTCATCATTGCTCATTGGTATTGATTCAAAGCTTCCCTCATGTTTGCCGTGCTTGTTATAGCAGCAACCCCACTTATCTATTTTTGTTACGCTATCCTTGTTTGGATTACTCATTTTTTTGCCCCCTTTGCTAAATCTAACGCCATTGAAAAGCCACTCATGAATGCTTCTTGCCGCGTTATCTCTGTGTGCTCTACTAAGTCCTTGACAAAACTATTATGCTGTTGGTTCGGTAGGTTTAAAGCGTTCAATTTCTCGCCTATAATCTGTGCTGATTTTAGATAAGCATCCGTTTTGGGGATCTCGACAGCTGCGTTTGATGGGTCTATAAATTCAATGTTCATTTTCATGTTGGTTGTCCTTTCGATAGTGCGCGAAATCTGTCCGCGCATCCATCCTATATTTTTGTCTTGTATTTTTGGATGCATCCAGCGGATCATTTCGCCCTGGCAAATAGCGCGTTTGTAATGGCCGCCGCTTGCTGGTCGCCCTTCTCCCTCGCTTCCTTGATGACGTGTGCATAGATGGATGCGGTGGTGAACTGCGACTTATGGCCCAACCGCTCTGAAACATAGTGCATATCCAAGTTGTTATGCAAAAGTACCGATGCATGCGTATGCCGCAGACCATGGCTTGTGATTGCAGGAACGCCGGCTTTGATGCATGCCCCTTTCAAACACTTGTTCACCGTCTCCACCGTGAGCGGGTTCACGCCTTCCCCAACGAATATCAAGTGATGCCGGTTCTTAACACCGTTCTTAAGGGTGTTCCGCTTCACCTGGTCAACGAATGTCTTCATGAGGGCCATTGTATTGTCATTAACGGAAATGGTCCGGTTCTCCTTGTTTTTGGTAGATTTGAAACCGAATGAGTCCTTATAATCCCAAGACTTGTTAATGATCATCATGTTTTGCTTGAAATCCAGGGAATCGAAGGTTAAGGCCATGATTTCACCGATTCGCGCGCCGGTTGCCAGCTGTAGGATGCATACGTGTTTTGCGGTGTCCGTCGGCTGAATACCATCCATAAGCGCATCCAGCAATCTTTCAGTTTGATCCTGGTTCAAGTATTTGTCGGCCTCTTTCTTCCCCTCTGATCCGGTAATCAGAATCCCATAGGCCACATCCCGCGCAATGTCTCCGCTCCGGAAAGCTTCACGAAGGCAAGGGGCCACTTTGTTGTGGATCTTCCTGACAGTCGCTTTTGAGTGGGTTTCTGCATAGGTATTTATGAACGTTTGGTATACACGCTTAGAAATGTCCTTCAGGCGATAGCCGGCAAAATGTTTATCTACCAGGCGCATAGCCGTTTGATAATTCCGGTCCGTCTCGAAGCTGAACTTCCCTAGCTTGTACACCTCAGCCCATTGCTTGTAATATTCCGGAAAAGGCACGTCTCCGGCTTTTATGTCCAGCCCCTTATGAAGTCTTTGCTCAACCTCCGCGGCGGCCGCCTGTGCATCCTTTTTTGTCGGATAGCCATTGCCTGATTTAGTTTTGTACTTGCTACCGTCTTTGAACGATACACGGAACTGCCAACCTGTCGATAATTTGTTGTAACTCGCCATACTTACCAACCCTTTCGAAATTAATTTAGTGAGGATGCATCCACCTCAATTTCATTTTATCGAATACCGCCCTTGTTTCCTTTGATAGCCACTCCATCGCCAGCTGATCAAAATTCATGCTGCCTGATGCTAGTTCTTCACGGATCCGACTTTCATGTTCTTTGTCATGCGGAAAGAGGATCCCTAACAGGTTGCCGTCTAGCGTATTCACCTCGAAAGCGTTCAGATTCGGCTGGAATAAAATTTCTGCGACTACTAAGCTTTCGTGTATGACCCAAACTTTCGTGTTCATAGGCTGAATCCGGGCCGCTTGTCTTGGATCATGGAGAAATCCACTATCCTTAGATTCATTGAGAGTCTTGACGTGATACGCTCGTCATAAGTCGCCTTCAGCTGCGTATAGGTCAAGTTCGTTGTGATAATCGTCGTTTTCGTGCCTTCCCTAGCATTCAGGACCTTAAACAATGTTTTGTAGGTGTGATCTGATGCCTGCTTATTCGCATCCACGCGGGCCGTGTCGGTTCCTAGATCGTCAATTACCAACACATCTGGCATCTTCAGCAAATTCAAGTAGTATTCAGCTGTTTTTTTGTCCGTGGCCGTGTTACTGTATGATGCTGTTATCAGTTCCAGCAGGGTAGTAAAATCGACGAACAAGCAAGATAGCTGCTTATGGTGCTCGGCTGACATTTCGTTGATATTGAAGGCCATGGCATAACTAATATGACTTTTCCCGGTTCCGGCCGGACCTGTCAGAATCACATTCATTACTTTACCGCCTGCAATGTCCTTGCTTAATGCCATTACCTGGTCTTTTGTCTCAAGTTCCTGCTTTGTCTTGGCATCGAATCCTTTAAAACCTTTGTCGATAAAGGACTTCCCGCCATATATGGAATAGCGTTTCATATAGCGTTTTTTCTCTTTGTCTTGGTACTGAAGGCTGCCGGTGGTTTCTTCCACCTCGAAGCGCTTATTTTTATTTTCCAGGTAACACTTCGGGCATACCACTTCATCCGTGGCCAGGATCTGGAATAGTTCAAACTTGCCATGCCATTCACAGCTGGAATATTCGCCTGTCGGCAGCAATCCGGCTTTCTCGATGGCCACGCGTTCGAATTCCTTTCTGTTGCTCATTATTTTTGCTGTGTTGATCATCATTGTTGTTTCCCCCTCGCTTAGAAGAACTCACTATCATCGGTTATCATTTCCATTGCATCCATGCGCTGCCTTGAAAGTTCTAAGATTCTTTCTTCTTCGGCTGATACGCTCTTTGTGTTAATCGTTCGATTTCGTTGATTGAGATACCGATCAAACTTCCCAGCGAACAATGTCGATGGCTGAAGATATTGATTCATTTTGCTATCATGTATCCAGTCCTGGCATTTGTTATCAATTACGCGCTTGAATTGATCCGTAGTGTACCCCTCGTTCCATCGGGCCTTGATAAGCTTCTTATTGGCAGCTGCCGAATGCCTGAAGCTTTTTCCGGTCTGTTGATTCAGGTAGTCGATTATTTCCCGGTATGGGATGGGGTCGTCGGGCTTCTGCTCGACAATATCTTTTACTTCTTTATTCTTCTCTTCTTTAGTTCTTATATTCTTTATAGCTGTTAGTTGCCTGTTAGTTGCCTGTTGGTTGCCTGTTAGTTGCTTGTTAGTTTGCCTGTTAGGTTCATCATCTGAACCCTGATAAATCGCCCAGTTAACAATGGTTATAAGCCTATTTTTGTTTGTTGATTCGTCTGTTAAAAATCCTAGTTTTTCGAATCGCTTTAAGGCTGTTCTGACATTCTGAATTGATACACCTTTGCCCGATCGTTCTGCAATTTTTGGTAAGGATGTAATCACCTGGCCGGGCATGCATTCATATTGTTTACCTTGCCATTCCCATTTGTTCGGCTCGTAATTAACCATCATAAGCAAGGCCATCAACACAGAACGCTGGTCAGACGTAGATTCTAGCCATATAGGCTTATCCCCTAGTTCTCGATATAGTTTTATCCACCCGGCCATTTAATCACCAACTCACTTTTTGAAATATTTATCCAGTTTTCTTCTAGCTTCCTGATCATTCTCGGGAATCTTGCCGAAGAGTTGAAAGAAAATCTTTTGACGCTGCGACACGGCTAATTTGTTCCATTCTTCCGCAGACTTCTCCAAAAGTTCGAACGTCGTAATACTCTTGTATGTTCGCGCCCTTATATTTTTTGGCATATTATCATTCATAGTGAAACCACCTTGTGCAGTGCACCGCTCCATTGATCAGCGTATACTCATCTTCATCTCGAATTGTCTTACCTATGCATCCATCCAATAGATCATTAATCCAGGAATCGACTTCTTGCACATCCCTGGGCTCTCTGCCGAAAACGTGTATAAAAGATTTCCGGTTACCGATATCAGCCCGGTTGTTCCATCCGCTTGGCTCGTTAATACTTAAATTTTCCATGCTATTTCCCCTTTTCTATTCGAATTTATGATAGAATAAGGCTAATAAAGGCGCCTAAGCCTGTATAACCTTCACCCTACAACATTGAGTTGGTCGCTCTTGGTATGTTGTGGGGCTATTTTTTTGCGTTTTTTTCTAGCAAACGAATCAAAATTCTAAGATCTTCACTCGTTACCTGCTGAGCCATGCGATTATCAGGGAACTCATTTAAGCTTTCCTTGATGCGCATAATAGCTTCTTGCTCCTGTTTATTCATGGTCTAATCCCCCTTTCTCATCCTCTGTGAAGCATTTCCACACTGTCCGCATAGTCACGTACGTTAAAAATCCGACTAACCAGCCAGCTATGTAAGCCTGAGTTACTGGATCCATAATCTCACCACCTTTACTTGTGATAATCAAACGTTAATCTCCTTCTGCATCCATCAATTATTTAAAATTCCGTTGCCAGGGATTTTGCTTATTTCTCGATGGATTTCATAAAGTTGTCAATACTGGACTTCGAAAGCAACATTTTGCCGTCGATGTGAATCACAGGAAGGCCTTGAGCAATGAGTTTCTGCAAGGTCGCGTAAGAGCATCCAAGATATTTTTGAGATTCGGATTTATTCAAATACTGTTTGCGCTCAATAGGGTTGTTACGCACTTCATCAACGGCTTCTTTTGCCAGATCTTTAATCATGTTTTTAATTTCGGCTTTCGCCCCTTCTGAAAATTCAAATGATAAATTGCTGCTAGCCATCTCACCAGCCTCTCTTTCTTCTTATTTCGTCTTAACTTCTTCAAAAAAAAGAGTCGTAATTGTCTCTTGAGGGAAATAGGAAATAATATAATCAGCAAGGATAATTTTTTCAGTATCCTTAAAAGAAGTCTTTCCCCTTTCCTTAGCAGAATAGGCCTGTTTTGTGATCCCAAGTAACTCCGCAAAATCATCTTGCTTTTTACCAAGCATTACGCGCAATCCTTTTAATCGGCTGTACATGACAGCACCTCCGTTTCGTCTTAAATCGTCTTTCTATTTATAGAATAAACGTTTAAAATACATTAGTCAAGTTATTTTCTTCTTTTTTCGTCTTTCGTAATGTATAATGTATACCATAGGAGGTGAATTAATTGGATGTAGATAATAAGAAAGTTGGTTTTCGGATAAAATCTATACGTCAAAAACTCGGAAAAACCACAAAAGAATTTGGTAGTTTAGTTGATGGTGCCAGTGATAGTCTAGTATCTAGATGGGAAAGAGGCGTTAATCTTCCGAACGTCTTGCGCTTGACTATAATTGCGAGGTTAGGCGATATTTCGCTTACTGAACTTCTTTATGGTCCATTCGATGATTATGCTCGGAACTTTATCGAACGTTTAACATATGATCCGGAGTATGAATTTATGTATGGTCTTTCCGATGAAAACAGAAAAATGATAATCGACAAAACCATGAACCAAGTTAAAAAAAAGGGGCATGCGAAATATTTTTATGCTATCGGAGAAATAGATGCGGCTCGCAACAAAATAATTAGTGAATTTTCCGATACAGGTATGAGAAAAATAATGGGCACGGAATTCACGAATAAGGGTGCTTTAAATAATATCTCAATGGGTATTTCCGAATTGATGAGAGAATTAGAAGAATATCAGAACAACGGTGTGGACACCGATATCTACAGTGACATAGAAAATATCATTGAAATTGCTAACGATAGTTTGAACGCTCTATACGCGAAGTATAGGGATCGACTCAAAAAATAATATTACGCCGGATCCGTCCGGCACCTCTAAAGCCGTTGCCAGGGTAGAAAGAGGATATTATGCCAGCAATCAAACAATATTCAAAAAAAGACGGTTCCAAGGCCTACATGTATAGCCTATACGTCGGCACGGATCCGCTCACCGGAAAACCCAAAAGGACCACCCGGAGAGGTTTCAGCACAAAAAAAGAAGCCGCCCTTTCCCTCTCGCGTTTGCAGCTTGAGATAGAAAAGAACGGCTCCATAATTACCAGGCATGACACAACCTTATTTGAGGACGTGTATTTGTTGTGGTTAGATCAATACAAGGATAGCGTGAAGGAGAACACCTTCCGACAAACCAAATATGCTTTCCGTGATTATATTTTACCGCAACTAGGCGGGTACCGTATAGATAAAATAACGGTGCCCAGATGCCAAAAGGCCGTGAATACCTGGGCCGGCCAGATCGGCATGTTTAAGCTGATCAAAAATTATGCATCCACCATCTTCAAATATGCAATATCACTCGGGATCTGCAGCGATAACCCTATGGCCAAGATCCAAATTCCTGTAAAAAAGAAAATTGTAAGTAATGCAGCGGACAAGAAGATTGATTTCTATTCGCGGGAAGAGCTTGCTCACTTCCTGTATTGCGTGGAAAAGGAAGCGGAACTAAAGAAGCTCGCCTTCTTTCGGCTGCTTGCCTTTACCGGTGCCAGGAAGAGCGAAATTCTCGCCCTGAATTGGGAAGATGTGGACTTTTCATCCAAGCGGCTGAACATTTACAAAACGCTTGCTATCGGGGAAAAAGGGGTTATTGTGAATACTCCGAAAACCAAAACATCCAAGCGGATTATCAGTCTGGATGAGCGCACGCTCGATATCCTGAAGGCATGGCGCAAAGAACAAAGAAAGGTCTACTTCGCTTTCGGCTTCAACACCAGCCATAAGACACAACCGGTATTCACCAATCAGTACAATCGGCATATCCGGCCAAGTTCCGTTATTTACTGGATGCGGTCCATTGCCAAGAAGTACCAGGTGAGAGAAATCAAAATACATGAGTTCCGGCACACGCACTGCAGCTTATTGTTTGAATCCGGTGCAACTGTCCTGGAAGTGAAGGAACGGCTCGGCCATGCCAATATCGAGATTACCATGAATATTTACGCGCACGTCACCAAAAAGCAAGAAGAGGAAACGGCTGACCGGTTCGCTAAATTCATGAACATGTGAAAAAGCCTATTTTTGAATGGATTTCATAGGATATAAATCATTTGGTAGTCAAATTGGTAGTCAAAAAAATATCCTGTGATCAGCACCGCATCCAAAAGGCTGTAGTAACAAGCATTACAAGCATTACCCTTCACCATTTGAATACAACAACAAATTAGGCTAATCTCCCCGGAGAGCGGCATCAAGGAAACGGCAAAGCAATTTGCCGTTTTTTTTGTACAGGAAAAGCGGAACGGGTTCGTTCAGCCCTTCTTTAAGGAAACACTGTGACCTAATCGGTCAAGTACTCTGATGTCACAGTGCGACATCAGAGGGCCTCACTACGAGACCAGTTGGATGGCCTGATGACAGGACTAAGCGATTGAAATCGCAAGAGTCATGACAATTTAGGAAA
>RRZU011870395.1_pt1 | contig 16434 bp, 14 predicted proteins | sample 2165561 | NCBI WGS metagenome assembly RRZU01 (sample SAMN10456909, study PRJNA506462) | wastewater metagenome | isolation source: wastewater sludge | place: USA: Moscow, Idaho
CCGTCATCGCGGCCGCGATGGCACGCTGTTTTTCGACCATCGCGGCGAAAGACAGGTCCTGTGCGCCTTCCGTGGTTGCGGTGATCTGCCCGGAATCGCCGCTGGGCAAGAACTCTTTCGAAATCTGGGTGTAGAGTCCGCCCGTGGCGAGAATGGTGAGAACAAAACTAAAGATGACCGTGCGCGGGTGGCGCATGGCGAGGCTCAGTGTTTTTTCGTAGGCGCCGAGCAGGCGCTGGAACAGATCGTCGAACAGGCGGAAGGCGCGCCCGTGTTCTTCCTCGTCAGAGTGCTTGAGGTAGCGACTGCAGAGCATCGGTGTCAGGGTCAGAGACACGATGCCGGAAACGATGATCGCTGCACAGATGGTGACCGCGAACTCATTGAGTAGGCGGCCGCCGATGCCGCTCATGAACAGGATGGGGATGAATACCGCGATGAGTGAAACCGTCATCGAAATGATGGTGAACCCGATCTCGCGCGATCCCTTGATCGCCGCCTGTAACGGGGTTTCGCCGAGTTCGATGTGCCGGACGATGTTCTCTAACATGACAATGGCGTCATCGACGACGAAGCCGACGGCCAGGGTGAGTGCGAGCAGCGACAGGTTGTCCAGGCTGAAACCGAGAGCATGCATGACGGCAAATGTGCCGATCACCGAGATCGGCAGGGCCAGGGCGGGAATGACCGTTGCTGACAGATTGCGCAGGAATAACAAGATGACCAGGATGACCAGGAAACCGGCGATCAGCAAGGTGATCTCGACGTCTTCGATGCCCTCCTTGATCGTCACGCTGCGGTCGTAGAGCGTGGTCATGCTGATCGAGGCCGGGAGCTTGGCCTGGAAACTGGGCAGGATGCGCTTGATCGCGTCAACCGTTTCGATGGTGTTGGCGCCGGGTTGGCGCTGGATGGCCAGCACGATGGCGCGCTTATCGACGTTCCAGGCGGCGACGCGCTTGTTCTCGACGCCATCGATCGGCGTGGCGACATCCTCAAGCCGAACCGGGGCGCCGTTGCGCCAGGCGACGATCAGGGGGCGATAGGCTTCTGCTGTTGCCAGCTGGCCATTGTCCTTGATGGCAAACGCCTGGCGTTCGCCGTCAAGGAAGCCGATCGGTTGGTTGACGTTAGCCTGAACAATGGCCTGTTGCAGTTCGTCGATGCCCATGCCGCGCGCGGCAAGTTGATCTGGGTTGGCCCGGATGCGTACCGCATGCTTCTGCGATCCGAAAACTTGTACCTGAGCCACGCCGGAGATGGTCGACAGACGCTGGGCAAGTTGTGTTTCGGCGTATTCGTGAACCAGTGGGAGCGGCAAGGTGGGCGAAGAGAGTGCGATGACACAAATCGGTGCGTCAGCTGGGTTGATTTTTCGGAAGGATGGCGGGCTCGGCATGCTCGAGGGCAGCCGGCGTTGGGCCGCAGCGATCGCCGACTGGACGTCCTGCGCTGCCGCATCGATATTGCGTTCAAGAGAAAATTGCAGGGTGATCGACGTCGTGCCTTGGCCGCTGGTCGAGCTCATCGAGTCGAGGCCGGCGATGGTCGAAAACTGGCCTTCCAGGGGGGTGGCAACCGCTGCGGCCATCGTTTCAGGCGAGGCGCCGGGTAGGTTGGCACTGACCTGGATGGTCGGAAAGTCGACGCTGGGAAGTTCGGAAACTGGCAGTGCACGATAAGCGATTAGGCCAAAAATGACGAACGCTGCCATCAGCAGCGTGGTCATGACAGGCCGCCGGATGCAAAGCTCGGGCAGATTCATGATGTCCCCTTAGTTTTTCTTTTTGCTGTCGCTTTGCTGCGCTGCGTCGGCGTTGTCTTTCTTCTTCTCGCCTTCACCGGCTCCCTTGGCCTTGATCTTTGCGCCGGGCGTGAGGCGCAGGTGCCCATCGGTGATCACCGTTTCCCCGAGCTGGACCCCTTTTCCAATGGCCGAATAGCCTTCATAAGCTGCGAGAACCTGGACGTTACGGTTTTCGGCCGTGCCGTCCTCCTTGGCCACGTAGATGTAGTTGCCGTCGGCCCCTTGCTGCACGGCTTCGTTGGGGACAGTCACCGCATCCTTGAGGGTTTCCAGGATCAGCGACAGGTTGAGGAACTGGCCGGGGGTGAGTTTTTCGTCCGGGTTGGCGAGTTCTGCTTTGATCAGGACAGTGCCAGTGGCGGCGTCGACGGCATTGTCAATGAAGCGCACCGAGCCACGGAATGTCTGGCTGCGATCGTTCGGTGGATTGACATCGACTGGCAGTCCGCCATTTTTCATCGCGGCGCGAAGACGGGGCAGGTGCTTTTCGGGGATCGGCGCCGCGACAAGGAGCGGGTTGGGGCGATTAACGACAGCCAGTACCGTGTCGTTTACCTTGACCGAGGTGCCGGGGAACACCAGCCGCGCACCGACCGTGCCGGAGATCGGGGCGCGGATCGTGGTGTAGGAAAGCTGCAGGCGGGCTACTTCGGCTGCCGCAGCACTCGCCTTTTGGTTGGCGGTGGCGGCGGCCTCGTTGGTGCGGATGTCGTTTACCTTCTCCTCCGACACGAAATTGCGCTCGCGCAGTGCGCTGTAGCGTTGCGTGTCGGCGCGGGTCTTGGCCAGTAGCGCGCTGTCGCGGACAGCCGTGCCTTCAGCCTGCGCCAGGCGGGCGGAGTAATCGCTGGGGTCAAGGCGGATCGGCACATCTCTCTGCTTGACATGCTGCCCTTCTGTGAAGTGCACGGAGGCAACCTGCCCATCAACACGCGATTTGATGGTCACGCTCTCAAACGCTTCCGCGCGCCCTACGACCTTGAGTTCCACCGGAATGTCGCGCGCTTCGGCCTTGGCCGTAACCACCGGCACTGGCGGGGAAGGTGGTTTTTTCTTTGCCTTGCTGTCCGAGCAGGCGACGAGGGCCAGAACGGGAATGAGGATCAGGGCAAGGCGCAGGTTGCTCATGGCAGGATATTTTCGAGGGCGTACAGTGATTCGATCGTTTCGCGGTGCCGGATCAGATGCATCTGGTCGCCGTCGACCATGATCTCGGCGGCGCGCGGCCGGGTGTTGTAGTTTGAACTCATGGTCATGCCGTAGGCGCCGGACGACATGACGGCCAGCAGGTCGCCTGCGTTGAGCGCGAGCGGCCGGTTGTGTCCAAGGAAGTCGCTCGATTCTCAAATCGGGCCGACGATCTCCCAGTGTTTGCTTTGTCCTTTGTGCGGGGCAACTGGGTAGATGTCATGCCAGGCATCGTAGAGGGCCGGTCTGGCCAGGTCATTCATGGCGGCGTCGACGATGGCGAAATTCTTGACCTCGCCCGGCTTGAGGTATTCGACGCGGGTGATGAGTACGCCGGCGTTGCCCACCAGTCGCCGTCCCGGCTCGAACAGAACCTTCAGGTGTCGGCTCTTGAGCTCTCGAAGGAGGGGCGTCATGTAGGTCTTGATGCTCGGGGCTTCTTCGTCGCGGTAACGGATGCCGAGTCCACCACCGAGGTCGATGTGATGCAGCACGATGCCCTCGGTTTGCAGCTTGTCGATCAGTTGCAGCAATTTGGCCAGGGCTTCGGAGAAAGGTGCCGGGTCGAGCAGTTGTGATCCGATGTGGCAGTCGATACCGCAAATATTCAAGTGAGGCAGGTTGGCGGCGAGTTTGTAAAGTGCCAACGCATCGTCGTAAGCGACGCCGAATTTGTTTTCTTTCAGGCCGGTCGAAATGTAGGGGTGGGTTTTGGCATCCACATCCGGATTGACACGCAGGCTGACGGGCGCTTTAACTCCCTGTGCGCCGGCGATGGTATTGAGGCGGTCAAGCTCTGCGGCCGATTCCACGTTGAAACACAGGATCCCGGCCGTCAGTGCCTGCTCGATTTCAGCAGCGCTCTTGCCCACGCCGGAAAAGACGATTTTTTTCGGATCGCCGCCCGCCGCCAGGGCGCGTCGCAACTCGCCGCCAGAAACAATGTCGAAGCCAGCCCCTTTGCGGGCGAAGAGGTTGAGGACGGCCAAGTTTGAATTGGCCTTCATCGCGTAGCAGACGAGCGCATCGAGTCCGGCGAGTTCCTGCTGGAATTCGTCAATCGCTGCCTCAAGCGCGGCCCGGGAATAGACGAAGCACGGCGTGCCGTAGCGTTCGGCAATTTCGGAGAGCGGTACTTTTTCGGCGTGCAGTGAGCCGTTGATCAGATTGAATGCGTTCATCGAGGAGGTCAGGCAGGGTGGCAGGGCGTGCTAAGATCAGTGGAGCCGCAGGCTAGGGTGCGGGTTGAGGTTGCGCCACCGGCGGCTTTGCCACCGGAGGAGGCAAGGTCAACGGGCCGCGAGTGCCGCAGGCGGCAAGGAGCGTGGCGAGCAGTAGGGCAGTTAGGGCGCGACGCATGATGGTCCCGGATCAAAATTGGAAAATGGTAGCACAGGATGAATGAGACCGAATTTCGAGTATTGGCGGATGCCACCTTTGACCGCTTGGAGGCCGCGCTGGATGCCTGCGATGCCGAGATCGACTGGATGCAGGTCGGTGCAGGTGTCGTTGAATTGGAGTTTGCCAACGACAGCAAAATTGTCGTGAATCGCCATGCCGTTGCCCGGGAAATATGGGTTGCGGCGCGTAGCGGAGGGTTTCATTTCCGCTGGGATGGTAGTTGCTGGCGCGACACACGCGATGGACGCGAACTGTTCGAAGCCCTTTCCGCGCTGGCTTCTTTGCAGGCCGCGCAAACAGTCCTTCTGGTGTAGTCGGCCAACTGTCTTCTTAAGTGCCTGCGACCGAAGGTCTCTCACTGAGCGCTCAGTCGACCGGTTTGGCGTTCGGGTCTTGCGGCGCCTCTTCCTCGATTTGCTGCGGCACATTCTCTTTGTAGAAGAATTCTTTGCCCGGGCCCTTGCCGCTGCCCGGTGTGTCGATCGCCACCAGCCCTTCCGGTTGCGGTTGGAATGACTCAGGTACGTCTTTCAGGGCTCGGCTCATATAGCCGATCCACATCGGCAGAGCTGCCGAACCGCCGGTTTCGCCGTTGCCGAGGTTCTTTGGCTGGTCAAAGCCGATCCAGGAGCAGCCGACAATGGTGCGCTGGTATCCGCAGAACCAGGCATCGACGTGTTCGTTGGTTGTGCCGGTCTTGCCTGCGAGGTCACGCCGCTTGAGCTGAACCGAAGCGCGCGCCGCGGTACCGGAGAGCGTTACCTCGCGCAGCATGCTGTCCATCAGGAATGCGTTGCGCGGGTCGATGACTCGCAGTGTGTCGTCCCCGGCCGGGATGGGTTGCGCCTGGGCAGCTATGTTGCTTTTGTCGTCCTGGATGTCGCGCACAATGTAAGGCTGGATGCGGTAGCCGCCATTGGCGAAAACCGCATAGGCGCTGACCATCTGCCAGGGGGTAACGGATCCGGCTCCCAGCGCCATGGTCAGGTAGGGCGGGTGCTTTTCCGCCTCAAAACCGAAGCGCGTGGCGTAATCCTGTACGAAATGCACTCCGCTCGACTGCAGAAGGCGGATCGAGACCATGTTTTTCGACTTGGCAAGAGCCGTGCGCATGCGCATCGGACCTTCGTATTTCCCATCGTAATTTTTCGGCTCCCACGCCTGCGATCCGGTTACCGAGGCCGGGATGCTGATGGGTTCGTCGTTGATGATCGAGGCCGGGGTGAATCCTTTTTCCAGGGATGCCGAGTAGATGAATGGCTTGAAGCTTGAACCCGGCTGACGCCAGGCCTGGGTGACGTGGTTGAATTTGTTGCGCGAGAAATCGAACCCCCCGACCAGCGCACGAATCGCGCCGGTTTGTGGATCGGCTGACAGAAAGGCGGCTTCGACCTCGGGCATCTGTACGATGCGCCAGTTGTTCTTGTCGTCGGTCTGGACGCGAATAACCGCGCCACGACGCAGGCGTTTGTTGGCTGGCGCTTTGTCATCGATCATCCGGGCTGCGAAGCGCAGTCCGTCGCCGCTGATCGTGATCAACTCGCCTCCGCGACGGTACGCCTTGATCTGTTTGCTGTCGGCTTGCAGCACGATGGCCGGACGAAGATCAGGCGGGTCGCTGAAGTCCTGCAGAAGCTCGTCAAGTGCTTCATCGTTGTCCGACTTGATGCCGCCGAGTTCGACATAGGCCTCGGCACCACGGTAGCCATGCCGGCGGTCGTAATCGATAACTCCACGGCGCAGGCTGGCGAAAGCCGCCTCCTGGTCAGCTTTGATGAGCGTGGTATAGACCTTGAGGCCGCGGGTGTAGACATCTTCGGGGAAACGTTCAGCGGCCATCTGTCTCGCCATTTCGGAGACGAATTCGGCGCGAACGGCATAATCGTTGGTCTCGCGACGGACGATCAAGGCTTGTTTGAGCGCCTGCTCATGCTGCTTGCTGTCGATGAAGCCGAGTTCAAGCATGCGGCGCAGGACATACTGTTGGCGAAGACTCGCCCGCTTGGGATTGACCACGGGATTGAAGGCAGAGGGGGCCTTGGGCAGACCTGCCAGCATTGCCGCCTCGGCGACGCTCACGTCCTTGAGCGGTTTGCCGAAATAAATCTGCGCAGCGGCACCAAAGCCATAGGCTCGTTGGCCAAGATAGATCTGGTTGATGTACAACTCAAAAATTTGGTCTTTACTGAGGTTGTTCTCGATTTTGAAGGAGAGAAGTGCTTCATAAACTTTGCGCGAGTAGGTTTTTTCCGAGGATAGGAAAAAATTCTTGGCAACTTGCTGGGTGATCGTAGAGGCGCCCTGTTTCTTGCCTCCGCCAATGACGTTGCTTACCGCGGCGCGCAGGACGCCGAGTGCATCGATGCCTCCGTGCTGGTAAAAACGCTCGTCCTCGGCGGCGAGTATGGCCTTCTTGAGAATGTCCGGCGCATCCTGGATGGTGACAAATGCGCGTCGCTCCTCGCCAAACTCGCCGATCAGGTGTCCGTCGGCTGTGTAAACCCGCAACGGAATCTTGGGCCGATAGTCGGTGATGATGTCGAGCGACGGTAAATTGGGGTAAATCAACGTCAGGGCAACCACAACCAAGGCGATGGCCATGGCGATGAGGCCGCCAATGAACATGACGGGCAGGAGAATCCAGCGGGAAAGATTGGGCACGGGCGTGGGAATGAGACAAAAAAGGGGCAAGAGGTGTTGCGCAATTATAAACGCAGGCCGAAATACTGTCGTGAACGCAGAATCCCCAATCAAAAATGGCTTTACAGTACGAAGACGTATTGCTACGATCTAAAGTAGATTATCTATATCCGCGCTAACTATTAATATTAACAAGGGTTTTTCGGCGAGGGGTGGCGACTTGCAACTCGATTTTTCGATATTCAACCCGAAAACGCGTGCTCTGATCGGTCTGGATGTCAGTTCGTCCGCAGTCAAAATGGTCGAACTCTCCGGTGACGCGAAAAGCGGGTACCGTGTTGAGCGATATGCCATCGAGGCATTGCCGCGGGATGCTGTGGCGGATGGCAATATTGTCACCCTCGAGGCGGTGGCCGAAGCTGTGCGTCGGGCATGGAAGCGCCTTGGTACCTCGGTGCGCAATGTGGCGATTGCCTTGCCGGCTTCGCATGTCATTACCAAGAAAATCATCGTGGCGGCCGGGCAGCGAGAGGAAGAACTGGAGGTTCTCGTCGAGTCCGAGGCCAATCAGTACATCCCGTTTGCTCTGGAGGAGGTTAACCTTGACTTCCAGGTTCTCGGGCCGGCACCATCCTCGCCGGATGAAGTCGAAGTTCTGATTGCTGCTTCCCGCAAGGAGAAGGTTGAGGATCGGGTGGCGGTCGCCGAGGCGGCCGGGCTGAAGCCGATTGTTGTGGACGTCGAATCGTACGCAACTTTGGCAGCTTACTCGTTGATCGAAAAGCAGTTGCCCGATGACGGCCGAGGCCAAATTGTGGCCTTGGTCGATGCCGGGGCCAATGTCATGACGCTGACCGTGATGCGAAATGGCCAAACCCTTTACGGGCGTGAGCAGGCCTTTGGCGGTAATCAATTAACCCAGGACATCGCTCGGCATTACGGGATGACGTTCGAGGAGGCTGAGGCAGAAAAACGTCGGAACAACCTCCCCGAGAACTACGAAGCAGAGTTGCTGCAACCCTTTGTCGAAAGCCTGGCGCTCGAAGTATCGAGGGCGTTGCAGTTCTTCTTTACATCGACCCAGTTCAATCAAGTTGACCATATCGTCCTTTCTGGAGGCTGTGCGGCACTTTCCGGCGCCGATGAGGCAGTGGCAGCGCGGACCCAGATCAACACGATCCTTGCCAATCCCTTTGCCGGCATGGTGCTCGGCAGTCAAGCAGGCAGCCGAAGCAAGGGCTTGCTGGCGGAAGCGTCGATGCTGATGGTCGCATGCGGCCTCGCCCTGCGGAGATTTGACGAATGATACGCATCAATCTACTGCCGCATCGAGAGGAAAAACGCAAGGCGCGGCGACAACAGTTTTACGGTTTGCTCGGCCTGGTGTGCGTGCTTGCCGCACTTTTGGTGCTCCTCGCAAACACGGTTATTTCCGGGTACATCTCAAACCAGGAGGCGCGGAATGATTTCCTGAAGAAGGAGATCGCAGCTCTCGACAAAGAGATCGAACAGATCAAGCGCTTACAGGAGCAGAGTCAGGCATTGCTGGCCCGCAAACAAGTCATCGAGTCTCTGCAGCGCGATCGGGCCGAAGCGGTTTTGTTGCTGAGCGAACTTGCCAAGCAGGTGCCCGAAGGGGTGTCTTTACGGTCGCTCAAGCAGGACGGGGCAAAAATAACGCTCACCGGATATGCGCAGTCAAACGCCCGGGTGTCGACGCTGATGCGCAACATCGATGCTTCTCCATGGATGGAAAAGCCCGAGTTGCTGGAAATCAAAGCAGTGACGGTCGATAAGCGCCGACTCAACGAATTCAATATGACGGCCTTCCTAACTCGAGCCCCGCTTGATGGAGGGAAGAAGCCATGAAGCGAGTCGATTTGCCCAAGCTTGATTTGCAGGGGGTTCTCGACGACTTCAAGAACCTCAATCCCAAAGATGTTGGGGCGTGGCCCCTGGCCCCTCGCATTGCGTCACTATTCGGGCTTTTTGTACTTATTCTGGTGCTGGGATGGTTTCTGGTTTGCAGTGAGTCGGTAGATACCCTGGAGCTCAAACAGCAGGAAGAAACGCGTTTGCGCAATGATTTCCTGAGCAAGAAAAAGCAGGCTGTCAATCTCGATCTTTACGTCCAGCAGCTCAATGAGATCGACCGTTCCTTTGGCGCCTTGCTGAAGCAACTGCCGAACAAAGCCGAGGTCGAGTCGTTGCTGGTTGAAATCAACCAGTCAGGGATGGGCCGCGGCTTGCAGTTCGAACTGTTCAAACCGAGTCCCGAGGTGGTGAAGGATTTTTATGCTGAATTGCCGATCTCGGTGAAGATCACTGGCAGCTATCATGACTTTGGCGCATTTGCGGGTGACATTGGGCAGCTTTCCCGAATCGTGACGCTTAATAATGTGCAGATTACTCCCGCCAAGGATGGCGTGCTTACCATGGATGCGGTGACCAAGACGTTTCGCTACCTGGACGATGGGGAATTGGCTGCAAAACGTAAGGCGGCACAAGCAGCCAAGGGAGGCACGAAATGAGAGCCGGATTGGTGATCATGGTGTGCTTGGCTTTGTCCGCGTGCGGCGAAACTGATCAAGATGAACTGCGTCAATGGATGACTGACTCTTCCAAGGATTTGCGTGGGCGTATCCCGCCGCTGCCGAAAGCCAAGGATTATGAGCCCGTGCCGTACGACGCCGGCGGGCTGGTTGATCCCTTCAAACCATCGAAACTCGGTCTTGATCAGAAAAAGGGCGGTGGAGGACGGCAGCCGGATGTCGATCGGGCGCGCGAGCCCCTTGAGTCCTTCCCGCTGGAGTCGCTCAAATATGTTGGTGTGTTGATGCGTAAGAACTCGGCATTCGCCATCATCCAGGCGGATGCTTCTCTGTATCAGGTTCGAACCGGGAACTATATGGGGCAGAATTTTGGGGTTGTCACTCGTGTAACCGAAGAACAAGTCTTGCTGAAAGAACTTGTCCAGGATGCGGCAGGTGACTGGGTCGAACGTGAGAGTACGCTGCAACTGCAGGCGCAGGAGGTCAAAAAATGAAACGAATCATACTATGCCTGAAGGCACTGCTTATGCTGGCGTTGATGAGTCTTGGGACGGTGCAAGCTCAAGATGGCGCAGCGAACGTTCTTGAGGAAATGGTTGTTGCGACGCAAGGCGGGGTGCTGACGGTCAAGCTGGCCTTCAAAGAGCCGCTTGCCGCCGCTCCAGCCGGGTTTAGTGTGGCGAACCCGGCTCGGATCGCCCTCGATTTTGCCAATACCACGAACGGTACGGGGAAAAACAGTCAGCAAATCAATCAAGGTGACCTTAAAAGTGCCAATGTTGTGCAGAGTGATGGGCGCCTGCGCTTGGTTCTTAATCTTAATCAGTCCATGGTCTACGAGAGCGCACTCGATGGCCGAACGCTAGTGCTGACGCTGGTGCCGAGTGTGCGTAGCGATACCGTTAATGCCAACCGGGTTGAACATTTTTCTCAAGCGCGTCCGAGCGCTGCTGTGCGTAGCATACGGGATGTTGCTTTCCGCCGCGGCGAAGGAGGAGAGGCGCGGATTACCTTCGATCTCAGCGATAAGAACACAGGGATCGATATTCGCCAGCAGGGCCAAAATCTCATCGTTGATTTTGTGAAAGCCTCAGTGCCAGAAGGCTTGCGCAAGCGACTTGATGTCACCGATTTTGGTACGCCGGTGACCGCTATTAACACGACCCAGCAGGGCGAAAATGCACGGGTGACCATTGCCCCCAAAGGCTTGTGGGAGCACAACGCCTATCAAAGTGATAACCAGTTTGTAATCGAGGTCAAACCGATCATCGAGAACCCCAACAAATTAGTGCAGGGATCGCGTGGCGGCTACCAAGGTGAAAAACTGTCACTCAACTTCCAGAACGTCGATGTTCGCCGCTTGTTGCAAGTGATCGGCGAGTTCACCGGCATGAATATGGTGGTAAGTGACTCGGTCGGTGGCTCGATCACCCTGATTCTCAAGGATGTGCCATGGGATCAGGCGCTGGATATCATCCTCCAGCAAAAAGGCCTGGACATGCGAAAGAATGGCAATGTCATTCTCATCGCCCCGCGCGAGGAAATCGCAACGAAGGAAAAGTTGGATTTCGAATCAAAGATGCAAATTGGGGATCTCGAGCCCTTGCGCACGGAAAGCTTTCAGTTGAACTATCAGAAGGCTGAAGAAGTAAAGAAACTTCTAACCGATGCTACACAACGCATGTTGTCTAAGCGTGGTAGTGCTGTAGTTGATACGCGGACGAACCTGCTTTTTGTTCAAGATACGCCGAGCCGACTTGATGAGGTGCGGCAACTCATCGCCAAGGTGGATCAATCCGTTCGGCAGGTCATGATCGAAGCGAGAATTGTCGAAGCAGGAGATAGTTTTGCGAAAAACTTGGGGGTGCGCTTGGGAGTCAATCAGCGGGCACCTAACCATTTTGGCGGCGATAGTGTTGTGCGTGGCAATTCGATGATTGGAGCCAAACTGGAGTCTCCCGGGTACATGTCTGGCCAAGTGAAAGACATCCCGAAGTTCAATACGGACGCCATGAATGTTAACATGCCGGCAACGCCACGTTCAGGAACGCCGGGCGCTTTTTCTTGGATTCTGTACAACTCCGCACAGACGTTCTTCCTCAATATGGAAATTTCGGCTTTGGAAGCCGATGGAAAAGGAAAGGTGATTTCTAGTCCGCGCGTGATGACGGCCAATCAGGTGGAAGCAATCATCGAGCAAGGGGTCGAGATTCCCTACCAACAAGCCACGAGTTCTGGGGCTACGAGCGTATCATTCCGGAAGGCAAATCTTTCGCTCAAGGTGAAACCGCAGATTACCCCTGACGGCAAGATCACAATGACGTTGGATGTGAACAAAGATACGCCTAACACTAAGTTGGCCACGGGCGCTGGCGTAGCGATCGATACCAAGCATGTCAAAACCGAGGTGCTGGTTGAAAACGGAGGGACTGTCGTAATCGGCGGGATCTATACGCAGAACACGAGTAACACAACGCAGCGCATTCCCATTTTGGGCGATCTCCCGTATATCGGTTGGTTGTTTAAAAACCGTGAATGGATCGACGATAAGACAGAACTCCTGATTTTCATCACGCCCCGTATTGTTGCCGAAGGGTTGGCTTTGCGCTGAACGCTGTCGGAGTAAAGAAGCCGGCCTACGGGCCGGTTTTTTTCGTCAGGAAGATCGGGCAGCCTGCGGTAAAATGTCCGGGTGGATACGAATGCAAAACCAAACAAGGATAAGCTCTACCTCATCGGTTTGATGGGTGCGGGGAAGACGACGATCGGGCGGCAATTGGCGCGGAAACTGCATCTCGACTTTTACGATTCTGATCGTGAAATCGAAGCGAGGACGGGGGTTAGCATTCCGACCGTCTTCGAAATCGAAGGTGAGGACGGTTTCCGGCGGCGTGAGGGGCAGGTGATTGCAGAATTGGCAACACTGCCGCCGTGCGTCATCGCGACAGGTGGCGGTATCGTCTTGCGCGAGGAAAACCGTTGCGTGCTGCGAAAGACCGGCTGGGTCGTGTATCTCGATGTTCCTCCCGTCATTCTTTGGGAAAGGACGAGGCTCGACAAAAACCGGCCCTTATTACGGGTCGATGATCCGCTCGGGCGTCTGCAGGAATTGTATGCCTTGCGTGCCCCACTGTATCGTGAGACTGCTGATTACATCGTCGATGGGGCGCATATGCAGGCGGCAACCATAGTGCAGCAACTGCTCAAAGAAGTCGGGGAACGATGGAAACGCTAAGAGTTGAATTGGGTGATCGTGCGTATCCGATCCATATCGGCAACGATCTGATCGAGCGCGCTGATCTTTGGCAAGATATCGTCTGCGGTGGTCGTGCCGCAGTGGTGAGTAACACCGTAGTGGCCCCGCTCTATCTGGATAAACTGCGGTCGGTCATGGCGAGGCTCGGCGTGACGCTAACCGAAGTGATACTCCCAGATGGTGAGCAGTATAAGAATTGGGAAACACTCAACTCGATTTTTGATGCATTGCTTGAGGCGCGGTGCGAACGCTCGACTCCGATCATTGCATTGGGTGGTGGCGTTGTCGGGGACATGACCGGGTTTGCGGCAGCGTGTTACCAGCGAGGGATGCCGTTCATTCAGATTCCAACGACGCTGCTGGCTCAGGTTGATTCGTCCGTTGGCGGGAAAACCGCCATCAACCATCCGCTGGGGAAAAATATGATCGGTGCGTTTCATCAACCGCGCCTGGTCTTGGCCGATATAGATGTATTACGGACGCTGCCTGACCGTGAATTTTGCGCCGGATTGGCGGAGGTGATCAAATACGGACTGATTCGTGATTTTCCATTTCTGGAGTGGCTGGAAACGCACGCCGAGGATCTCTTGGCCCGGGAAGCAGCTGCATTACAGTATGCCATTCGGCGCTCCTGCGCGAACAAAGCGGAGGTGGTGGTGGCTGATGAGCGCGAGCAAGGCGAGCGTGCCCTGCTCAATCTCGGGCATACCTTCGGTCATGCCATTGAAACGGGAACGGGCTATGGTCTTTGGCTGCACGGGGAGGCTGTTGCCGTGGGTACATTAATGGCAGCAGAGCTTTCCAGTCGCATAGGGATATTGTCAACACAGGACGTGGTTCGGGTTGAAAGCTTGTTTAAACGTGTCGGGTTGCCGCTAGTCGGTCCTCGTTTAGGGGCGCAGCGCTACCTGGATCTGATGCGGCATGATAAGAAAGTTGTAGGAGGTCGTCTGCGACTGGTGCTGCTCGATGCACTGGGTCGAGCTGTGGTGGCCGATTTGGCGCCAGACGAACTGGTGATGCAGGCGATAGAGGCGCGTTGTGAGCACGTTTGAGTTAGCGCCTTATGCCGTTTCAACCCTGAATACGCGAGGCCGTGTCTACCGGGAGGAGTTGCCGCGGTTTCGCAGCGAATTTCAACGCGATCGGGATCGCATCATCCACTCTACCGCTTTCCGCAGGCTTGAATACAAGACACAGGTCTTTGTAAACCATGAAGGCGATTTGTTTCGCACGCGTTTAACCCATACGCTTGAGGTCGCTCAAATCGCCCGGGCGATCGCCAGAGCTTTGCGGCTGAACGAAGATTTGGCCGAAGCAGTAGCACTGGCGCACGATCTTGGGCACACGCCGTTTGGTCATGCAGGGCAGGATGCGCTTGATGCCTGCATGGGTGACGCAGGTGGATTCGAACACAACCTGCAAAGCCTGCGCATCGTCGATCGGTTGGAAGAACGCTACGCAGAATTCGCAGGGCTTAATCTTTCGTATGAAACACGAGAAGGCATCGTCAAGCATTGCAGCCAGGAAAATGTCCCAGGCCTAGGAGATCTTGCTGAGCGTTTCGTCAAGCGACTTCGCCCTTCGCTCGAAGCGCAAATCTGCAACTTGGCTGATGAAATCGCCTATAACAACCACGATGTGGACGATGGCCTGCGCTCAGGTTTGATAAGCGTTGAGCAGTTGGACTCCGTGTCCTTGTTCGCTCACCATCATGCGGAGGTTAAGCGGGCTTACCCGACTTTGAGCGGACGCCGTTTGATTCATGAAACGATCCGGCGAATGATCAATGCACAGGTATGCGATCTGATCGAGGTAACGCAGGCGAATTTGGCCCGTTTTGGGCCGGGTTCTCTGGACGATGTTAGATCTTGCCCGCCCTTGGTTGCCTTCTCGTCAGAGATGCACGCCTCGCAAGTCGAACTGAAGCGCTTTCTGCATACCAATCTGTACCGGCATTACCAGGTGCTGAGAATGACCGCAAAAGCGCATCGGGTGGTCGATGCACTGTACCAAGCTTTTAGTCAAGACAGACGCTTGCTCCCCCCACAGTACCGGGATGAGGGCGATGATCAGAGGCAACAAGCGCGCCGAATCGCTGACTATATCGCCGGAATGACTGACAGATACGCGATGAAAGAGTATCGCCGCCTTTACACGGTCGATGAAGTATAAAAAACGGGCCCCTTGGGGCCCGTTTTCATGGACATAAGGTATCTATCAGTGGGCTTCAGCCGGAATCTTCTCTGGCCAGTCCTTGATGTAAGCCTTGAGCAGGCGGTTCTCGAAGTTTCGTTCCTCGAGCACCGCTTTGGCGATGTCGCGCAAAGAAATGATACACAAGATGCGCTCTCCATCCATGACGGGGATGTAGCGGGCGTGTGAAGAAACCATCAACTGGCGCAGTTCATCGATATCCATGGACATGTCGGTCGTCGGTGGATTCGGTACCATCGCTTCACTTACCAGGATTTCCCACATCGGCGGGGTCGGTCCGGTACGCCCTTCGCGCTGACGGCTGGCGAGCACCGAGATCACTTCCCTGAAGGTGAGCATGCCGACTAGGCGGCCCTCCTCTACCACGACAACTGCCCCGACATCGTGGTCGTCCATGACAATGACTGCCTCGGACAACAGGGTATCCGGAGTAACCGAATATAGTGTGGAGTCCTTGAGTTTGAGAATCTCTTTGACTTCCATGGTGCCCTCCTAATGTTGCCATTGATGATCCCTCGCCAACTTCGCAAGGGGCTGGTACAACACTGAGACAGCATTCGCAGCGGCGAGTTCTGTCTCAGTTTCCAAACAACGGCCTTTCTGCGTTCAGGACTTCAGTGCGACGAGCACTTCGTCCAGCATTTTCTTGGCGTCGCCAAAGAGCATGCGGTTGTTCTCCTTGTAGAACAGCGGATTGTCGACGCCGGCGTAACCTGACGCCATCGAGCGCTTCATGACGATGGAGGTCTTCGCTTTCCAGACTTCAAGAACCGGCATACCAGCGATCGGGCTGCTCGGGTCGTCTTGGGCGGCCGGGTTCACGATGTCGTTCGCGCCAATGACCATGGCGACGTCCGTCGTCGGGAAATCGTCGTTGATCTCGTCCATCTCGAACACCACGTCGTACGGCACCTTGGCCTCCGCCAACAGCACGTTCATGTGACCCGGCATCCGGCCGGCGACCGGATGAATGCCGAAGCGCACGTTGACGCCCTTGTCACGCAGTTCCTTAGTTATTTCATAGACCGTATGTTGCGCTTGCGCAACCGCCATGCCGTAGCCCGGAACGATGAGCACGTTCTTGGCCTCGCGCAGCAGTTCGGCGGTTTCGCCGGCCAGGATCGGGTTGACTTCGCCCACTGGCTCGCTACTACCGGCTGCCTTCGGTGCCGGTTTGCCACCGTCGGAACCGAAGCCGCCGGCGATCACGCTGGGGAAGTTGCGGTTCATCGCTGCACACATGATGTAGCTCAGAATCGCGCCCGAAGAGCCCACCAGCGCGCCGGTCACAATCAGCAAGTCGTTGCTCAGCATGAAGCCGGTCGCCGCTGCGGCCCAGCCCGAGTAGCTGTTGAGCATGGATACCACCACCG
>RRZU010639156.1_pt1 | contig 16430 bp, 15 predicted proteins | sample 2165561 | NCBI WGS metagenome assembly RRZU01 (sample SAMN10456909, study PRJNA506462) | wastewater metagenome | isolation source: wastewater sludge | place: USA: Moscow, Idaho
CGAGGAGGGACACAAACTAAATGCTCCAGAACTGCTTTTCGAAAAAATTGAAGACGATGTGGTAGAAGCTCAAATTCAAAAATTGTTAGATACTAAAAAGATAAACGAATTGGATAATTACAAACCCAATGAAGTTAAAGAACAAGTCTCTTTTGATGCTTTCATGAAAATGGATATTCGTGTAGGTACTATCCTTGATTGTCAACGAGTACCCAAAGCCGACAAGCTATTGCAATTTAAAATTGATGACGGCATGGGTGGTAGAACAATTGTATCAGGCATTGCTAAATATTATAACCCGGAAGATCTTATCGGGAAACAAGTTTGTTTCATGGCCAATTTCGAACCACGTAAACTCAAAGGAGTAGTCAGTGAGGGAATGATTCTTTCAGCAGAAGATGCTGACGGACGTCTGGTCATTATTTCTCCAAACGATACAGTGAAAACCGGAGTAAACGTAGGATAAAGAAAATAATAATTTTCACTTAAATTTATACCAAACGTCTGACTAATTTATCTTAGTCAGACGTTCCTTTTTTCAATTTCCCCATATTTTGAAACATTTTATTACAAGAATTTGAATATAATAAATTGTTCTTTGGATTCATTGTTCGATTATAGTGAAAATGAAATGGACTGACTCCTGTAAAACACAAAAATCAGTCCATTCATAAATATGATACAACCAAAAACTTTTACTCTTGATTTAACGTTACACGTTTAAAATCAGTTGCTGTCAAACCGGCATTTTGTTGTTGTAAATACTGTTGAACAGTAATTTTAGCATCTTTGATGAAAGCTTGTTCTAATAGGGTTGATTCTTGATAAAATTTGTTTAGGCGACCTTGAGCAATTTTATCCAACATGGCTTCAGGTTTACCTTCTTGACGAGCTTTATCGCGACCAATTTCTAATTCAGTAGCTACAATATTTGCAGGAACTGATTCTCTATTCAACGAAATAGGACTCATGGCAGCTACTTGCATAGCAATATCTCTTGCGGCTTTTAAATCAACACTTGCTTGGTTAAACGCAACAATCGTAGCCAACTTATTTCCCGGGTGAATATAAGAAACAGTTGCTTCGCCTTTGACAAATTCATAAAAACCAAGTTCCATTTTTTCTCCGGTAATACCGCTTCTATCTGTAATCAAACTTGCGATTGAAGCTCCGTTAATCTGCAAAGCTAATAAGCTTTCCAAATCGGCGGGTTTTTGAGCCATTGCTACGTCTAAAATACTTTGAGTTAAAGCGATAAAATCAGCATTTTTAGCCACAAAGTCAGTTTCACACTTCAAAGCAACACATGCGGAAAAGTTTCCGGTATGAGCAGCCAATACGCAACCTTCTGAAGCTTCTCTATCACTACGTTTTGCAGCTACAGCTTGACCTTTTTTTCTTATTATCTCTATTGCTTTATCAAAATCTCCATTTGATTCTGTTAACGCATTCTTACAATCCATCATACCCGCACCGGTCATTGTGCGAAGTTTGGAAATATCTGCCATCGTTACTGCCATAATATCTTGTTTTTAAATTATTGATTATTACATAAAAAAGTTACAACCGCCACCACTTTGAAAAAAGAGCTTCAGTTGTAACATATTTGTTTTATTTGATTGAAAGCAGGAAAACTATTCTTTTTCTTCCTTCAAAAATTTGTCTGCAACATTAGCATTCAAAGCAGACTCATCTATATTTCTTCTCGCTCTTGTTTTTGCAGGGGTTTTTCTTTCTTTCTTTTCAGTTGGAATAGCTTCGGCTTCAGCCTCCATTTTGTCATTCTTTCTCTCTTGCAAACCTTCTTGAATAGCATCAGTTACTGCTTTCAAAATCATTTCAATTGATTTTGATGCATCATCATTAGCAGGGATAACATAATCAATATTGTTTGGATTGGAATTTGTGTCAACAATAGCAAATACAGGAATACCCAAACGATTGGCTTCTCTTACTGCAATTTGTTCTTTCATTACGTCAACAACAAACAACGCAGCAGGAAGACGAGTTAAATCAGCAATACTTCCAAGGTTCTTTTCCAATTTTTCTCTTTGACGAGAAATTTGTAATTTTTCTCTTTTTGAGAGATTTTCAAAAGTTCCATCAGTTGCCATTTTGTCAATAACAGACATTTTCTTAACAGCTTTACGAATGGTAGGAAAATTAGTAAGCATTCCACCAGCCCAACGTTCTGTGATATAAGGCATATTAACCGCACTTGCTTTTTCTGCAATAATATCTTTTGCTTGTTTCTTAGTAGCTACGAACAAAACTTTTTTGCCTTGTTTTGCTATTTGGAATAAAGCATCAGATGCTTCATCTATTTTTGTAACAGTTTTGTGTAAATCTATGATATGAATACCATTATGCTCCATGAATATGTAAGGAGCCATAGCTGGATTCCATTTTCTTTTCAAGTGACCAAAATGAGCACCTGCTTCTAATAAATCTTGAAAATTAGTTCTTGGCATTTGTTTAAATTATTTGTTTACATTCTTCTTGAAAACAACTGTTGAGTAATTTAATAAAAGTCTCAACAATTTAGATACTAAACAACCTCGTCCAACCCTATTTGCAATGAACAAAAGACAAAACAAATGGTCGAATTTGATTCTTAAAATATTAACGCTTACTAAATTGAAATCTTTTACGAGCTTTTGGACGACCCGGCTTTTTACGTTCCACTTCACGTGGGTCACGAGTCATAAATCCTTCTGACTTCAACGCTGATTTATCTTCCGGATTAATTTTCACCAACGCACGAGCGATCGCTAAACGTAAAGCTTCTGCTTGACCTTTAAATCCGCCACCATTCAAGTTTACTTTAACATCATATTTTTCAGCAACATCTAGTTTTGTTAAGGGTTGCTTTACAATGAATTGCAAAATTCCTGATGGAAAGTATGTTGAAAGCTCTCTACGATTGATAGTTATATTGCCTTTACCTTCACTCACATACACACGAGCTACAGCAGCTTTTCTTCTTCCTAATGCATTTATTACTTCCATACTTATTAATTAAGAGCGTTTAAATCAATTATTTTAGGATTCTGAGCCTGATGGGGATGTTCAGCACCATCATAAACATACACATTACCAAGCAATACAGCTCCAAGAGAGTTTTTAGGCAACATACCTTTAAGTACTTTATTAAAAAGACGGTCTGAACCTTTTTCTTGTAAGCGCCTAGCGGTCATTTCTCTTTGTCCACCAGGATAACCGGTATAGCGAAGATATATTTTATCCGCCCATTTATTTCCTGTCATTCTTACTTTGTCCGCATTGATAATGATAACATTATCTCCACAATCCACATGAGGAGTAAAACTTGGTTTATACTTTCCTCTTAACAACTTTGCCACTTTAGAGCACATACGACCCAATACTTGGTCTGTTGCGTCTACAACAACCCACTCTTTTTGAGCTGTTGCCTTATTGGCAGAAATAGTTCTATAACTTAGTGTATTCACAATAATATTTTTTTTATTTTTTCTACTTCTTTGTCTACCCACTGATAAGATTTCAGGCTAAAAAAATCTTAACGGCTGTAAACTAAACATTTAATGTCTGTGGAAAAACAATCGGACTGCAAAAATACTGCATTTTATTGAAACAGAAAAACTTTTCAACAATTTTATTTTTTCTATTTCCTGTTTTTATTTTTACTACCTACATCCACACCCAATAGGAGACATATACCCAAACTACGTAACGTACAAACTTACCCAATAGCATCGACACAGCCGTTACATATGGGTTTGCCCGTAAAAAGCCTGCAGCCAATGCAATAAGATCGCCAACACCAGGTAAAAAAGAAAAAAAAGCTGCCCACGAAGCTTTCCCTTGCAACTTTTTCCCCCACAAATCGACTTTTTGGGAACTAACTCTTAAGTATTTTTCTATCCATTCCATCTTACCCAATCTACCTAAATAATAGCAAGTCATTCCGCCCAACCAATTGCCAATAGTTGCTGCGAAGATGCACGTCCAGGCATCACATTTAATAGTATACAACAGTGTTGTAAAAACAATTTCAGAGCTAAAAGGCAAAATTGTTGCTGCTAAAAAAGAAGCTAAAAAAAGCCCCCAATAGCCATAATCGGCAAAACCGACAAGCAAATTTTGCATCTTTATAGAATATTTTGAATTGAATACCCAATGATGCTCAGAACCCAGAAGGCATAAAAGACGAAACGTGAAAAACGAGAGGTATTAATGGAAAAGAAATGTGTAAAAATTATACTCAAAAAGAGACAAATAAGAGGCATTTCAAACAAAAAGATATCTTCGGAAAATAATCCTAAAAAGATAGAAAAAACAAGTAGTAAATACACAAACAAAAGCGTACCTCTTGTCTTGATTTTGTCGTTGTTGTACTGAACGATAAAGTGAACAAATGAAATGAGAGCTATGATAATAATCAACGCAAAAGAAGCGATATTCCATGGAGTATAAAACGTCATTCCTAAGAAACTCACATCAAAATTTTGCACAATAGAGAAAATCAGGGTATCAAGATTATCCGTTAAGAAAAAAATGCCTGCAACTAAAGCATAAGGAGTTAAACAGCCCATAAAAGAGGCTATCAAAGTCTTAATATTGAATTGTTGATACAAAAAATATCCCATCCAAAAGATAGGAACATAATAAATCATTTCAAAAAAGAAAAGACTTCCCAAAGACAAATAAAAGCCTATATCAAAAGAATTCCAAACAGAATACCGATTTTCAAACATTCCCAAAAAACGAACAAATGCCAATAACATAAATACTAGACCTATAACTCCTGGATTTAAACTGTGAGAGCCTTCATTAATCCCTATTAATAAAATTAAGAAGAAAATGAGAAAAGAAGACTTTTCCCTTAAGAAAAGGTATTTTCTATTTGCCAAAAAGAGAAAAACACCTAATAGAATAACGGCTGCAAAGGCTGTTATCTTTGCCTCGAAAGAGTCATATGGAAGAACTTGATTGAGAGAGTAGAACAAGACATCTTCTTTTGCAGGAAAAGCTGCAGAATACGAAACTAGAAGTGCTTTCAACCAAAAACACACGCCAAAAACGGCTGTAAACAAGAAAATTGCCCAAGGCAAAAGAATTTGATTTGTTCTGTTACTCATAGTTATAAATCGAACCCAATATCGGAACGAAAATATTTTCCTTGATAATTAATTTTTTGAGCATTTTGGAAAGAACATGCCAAAGCATCATTTTTAGTTGATCCATAAGAACTGATAGCCATAACACGACCTCCGTTAGTAACAAGTTTATCATTTACCAATTTTGTTCCGGCGTGAAAAACAATACTTTCAGTTACATTCTCAACACCAGTTATTTCTTTTCCTTTCTCATAGTCTCCAGGATAACCTCCTGAAACAAGCATAACCGTAACAGCAAAACGAGAATCTATCTCAATTTGATGTTTATCAAGAGTTCCGTCAACAGTTGATTCAAACAAATCGACTAGGTCATTCTTCAAACGTAACATAACAGCTTCCGTTTCAGGGTCGCCCATACGAGCGTTGTACTCAATCACGTAAGGCTCTTCTCCTACTTTTATTAAACCAAAGAAGATAAAACCTTTATAATCAATCTTTTCATCATGCAAGCCTTTTATTGTCGGTTTGATAATGCGATTTTGAACCTTCTCCATAAATTCAGGAGTAACAAAACTTACAGGTGAAATGGCTCCCATGCCGCCTGTATTTGGTCCTTTATCTCCTTCTCCAATACGTTTATAGTCTTTCGCCTCCGGCAAAACGACATATTTTTCTCCATCGGTTAATGCAAAAACAGAACATTCAATACCTGACAAAAATTCTTCAATCACAACAGTATTACTTGCCTGACCAAACTTACCGGCAAGCATATTGTTCAACTCAGCAATAGCTTCATCTAAATTATCTAAAATAAGGACTCCCTTACCGGCAGCTAAACCGTCTGCTTTGAGCACATAAGGAGCTTTTAAGCTTTGTAAAAAAGAAATACCTTCTTCCAAATTATTTTTGTTAACGGATTTGTAGCCAGCAGTCGGAATATGATGTCTAATCATAAACTCTTTGGCAAATTCTTTGCTACCTTCCAGTTGTGCACCAAATTTGGATGGACCTATTACAGGCACACTTGCCAATGAAGGTGTGTTTCTAAAAAAATCGGAAATACCTGCCACCAAAGGAGCTTCAGAACCCACAACAACCATGGTAACGTTATTGCTTTCCACAAATTGTTGAATAGCTGGAAAATCCTCAGGCTGAATATTAACATTTTCGCCGACATTGGAAGTTCCTGCATTACCAGGAGCAATGAAAAGTTTATTTAATTTGCTACTTTGAGCCAATTTCCAAGCTAAAGCATGCTCTCTACCGCCTGAACCTAAAAGAAGAATATTGTGATTCATATTTAACTTGCGTTTTATCAAAAAAGATTTAAAAATCGGACAAATTTAAGCATAAATCGCAAATTTACACAGACATTGGTCTCCTGTTTTGTCTATTATAAAAAAAATAAGCCCTTATAAATTTGCTTCCAGTTAGTTTATAAGGACTTGTCGCTTTATTTATCATTGTTTCATCATGGGTCTCTCCGGACAAGGTTCTGGCTTGTTGCTTTCCATAATAAGCCATTTGTCATACTGCTCGGAAGACAAAATCTTCTTGAACTTTTTTCTTGTTTTTAACTGAGATGTCTGGATTTCCTTCGGAGAAAGTTCTTTCGGCGGTCTGTTGAATTTTGGGTGCATATCGTCACTTCTATCATCAATTTCCGGTCTACCGGCACCTTGTAGAGGCATGCCTGCAGTAGGACCACCATGACTACCTTGATGACCTTTATCATCGGAAAAATTATCAGCTTCCGGTTGACGTTTTTTCATTTCCTTATAAATAACATCATATACTTTTTTGTGCTGTTTCTCGCTCAATTGAAGTTCTTTTTTAAGCAGCATTGATTTCTTAACAGCCTCTGTTTCAGCATCAAAACTTTGCTGAGGGAATCCTTTTTCTCTTGATTTCAAGTCAAAATCTCCTTGAGGACTTGAATTCTGTTGAGCAAAGGCTCCTAAGCAACCGACAACAGCGAATGAAAACATAAAAATTAATCGTTTCATAATCATACTAGTTTAGTTTTGTCATTAAAACTGAAAAAGGTATCCTATATTGTGAAAAAGGATGTTTGGATAGATTAAAAAAAAATTAATTAAAAATAGGAGAGAGAATTCAGCTTAACCTCATAGGGTTTTGAATACAAAGCCCTGCTCCTGAAAATATTTTACCGCTAAAGGGAATGCATAACGCATATTTTCTTGAGCTTTGAGAGAATCATGAAAAACGATAATCGACCCATTTCGAGTATATTTTTTCGCAATAACAAGAATTTTTTCGGGAGCTAAATTTGGATTATAATCACGAGTAATTACATCCCACAAAACTATTTTATACTTTTTCAGTGCCCGAATTTGAACAGGAGTAATATATCCATGAGGAGGTCGAAATAAATGACTTTTAATTAGTGTGTCAGCCTTTTCAATATCAGCAAAAAAAGACTCGGTATTTTTATACATTCCACGAATATGAGAGTATCCGTGAGACCCTACTTGATGTCCTCTTTTTTTTATTTCTTCGAAAATATCGGGATTCTTTTCCACGTTATTTCCAATGCAAAAGAAAGTTGCTTTTATACCTAACGCATCAAGTTGGTCGAGTACCCAAGGGGTTACCTCAGGTATCGGACCATCATCAAAAGTAAGGTAAATACTTTTTTCTTTCTTACTTTCTCTCCACAATACAGGATGAAAGAATCCTCGAAAAAAGACAGGTACTTGTTCTATCAGCATCCGAATTCTGTCTTTTTTATTTTAGGCTATCGTATTTATCTGCATATAATACAAAAACGTCATAATATTTTTTGAATAATTCTTTATCATACTGGCGAGTAATGTAGGCAATATTACGTATAGACGCAAAGTTACGATAAATATCATAGGTTGCACTAGCTTGCTGATCAGAGGTTAATTTCGACAACCAAGCTAGATTTTCAATTGCTCTGTCTCCAATTTCGTTAGCCAAAGCTTTAGCTTTTTTAGGTTGACCTAACGCATAATAATATTCCACTAAAGAGCAAGAAGAATAATCGTGAGGCACTGTTTTTCCAGGTATTACTTTCATACAATAATCAACAACCCCCAAAGCTTTATCTTTCTTGTTTTCAGAGATTAATGCTTCAGCCAGACTCGCAAACATTTGACGGTGTAAACGGGTCATTCGAAGGATATTTTCATCGAGGTAAACATGTGGATTTTCAATGCCACCAAATTTGAATTTGTGCATCATATTGTCATACATCAAATCCGTATTTACATAGGTATTCTGCATAGTACTATCCGATCTTGGAACAATCCGATAAGCAAAACCTTCCAATTGAAAATATTTTTTCAAGTCCAAATACATTTCAGAACCCACTGTAACGGCATAGTAGATGGGTCGCTCAAAATTATTTTGAGCTATCGTTTCCAAAATCATTAATTCACTTTTGGTTAACATCTGTTTATCCTTAAACTTCAAGGTCATATTTGGCAAAATAGATGCTTTTTCTTCTTCTTTTATGGCTCCTTGTTTTACCAAATTATCCGCATTAACAGGACAAGTAAGTTTTACTGCAGGTATGAAGTCACGTGTTTCACCGGTTTGAGGATCTATCTTTGTCCTCGGATCATCACTTGCCAAGAAAGTCAATGCATCTTTCAAGTTAGCAGAAACAGGCATACGATCTAGTACGTAAGCATAATTTCTCTTGCCTTCTGCATATGTTTTTCGTCCCCATGAAATAGGCATTGCTTTAGATTTATAAGCAGGGCGTTTCATTTGATCAATATACCAATCGGTATTAAAATAGCTCAAATTACAAACACGTTTGTCCATCGCTACATTTGCACCTTCCACTTCCTGAGTGTACCATAAAGGGAACGTATCATTATCTCCATTCGTAAAAAGAATTGCATTAGGAGCACAGGAATTGAAATAATTTTGAGCAAAATCTCTTACTACATAACGATTTGAACGATCATGGTCATCCCAATTTTGTTGAGCCATAAGAACCGGCACCGGAGCAGCGAAAAGGAAAGCTATTACTGCAGCTAGTATTGCTGGCACTTTTTTATCCTCCAAAAACTTGGCAATCCCTGCAACTCCAAAACCTATCCAAATAGCAAACGCATAGAACGAACCTGCATAAGCATAATCTCGTTCTCTCGGTTCTGAAGGACCTTGGTTGAGGTAAAGAACAATGGCAATACCCGTCATAAAGAACAGCATACCTACCACCCAAAAACCTTGAACACCTTTTTTACCGGAAAGTAATAAATGAAAACAAATTCCAATTAAACCCAACAACAGAGGTAACATATAATAAATATTTCTTCCTTTATTTTGAGCATATTCGGCAGGCAAATTAGTTTGATCACCTACCATACCTTTGTCTATGAAATTAAAACCTGTAATCCAATTACCACAAGTAACTTCTCCATGTCCCTGCATGTCATTTTGACGCCCGGAAAAATTCCACATAAAATAACGCCAGTACATATAATTAAGCTGGTACGTAAAAAAGAATTTCAAATTTTCACCAAATGTAGGAACAGTAATATCAACTTCCTGACCACAACGATCGTATTTTACCGTTTTGCCTTTTATCTTTACCCATCCTTTGTATGCAGCAATGTGATCTTCATTGGAACTGTACATACGAGGAAAGAAAGTCTGAAACTGGCTGTCATATTCTACCTTATCTTTGGTTCCTGTTACAACGTATTCATCTTTCTCATCAGGTGAATCTTTCTCCTTTTTCCCCCAAGTTTTTGCACCTTTTATAATAACGGGTTTACAATAACCTCCTTCTGCAACTAATTTCGGTTCTGCAGAATAATATTCTCCATAAAACAAAGGTCTATCACCATATTGCTCTCTATTCAGATAGCTTTGCAATGCAAATACATTATCCGGAGAATTTTGATCCATCGGAGGATTTGCCGCTGAACGAATAACAACGATAGCATAACTGGAATATCCAATAAGCATAACCGTTAAAGAAACAATAATAGTACTCAATAGACGAATATTGACTTTTTCCTTCTTTTTAACAAAATACCAAACAATGGCGGCAATAATTAAAATGCCAACCCAAAGACTTCCAGCCAAAAATGGGACTCCCAATAAAACCAACGAAAGAATAAATGATATTTTTATCCTCAAAGCTGAAGGTTTAGCCCTATAGAGTTCTACAATAGACCAAATAAGAACTGCAATGGCCAAAACGACATACAAGAATGCCCCTGTATTGAATGAAAAACCTAATGTATTGACAAAAAAGAGTTCGAACAACCCTGCATTTCCAACAACTCCGGGAATCAGCCCATACATCACAAATGCCAACATTGCAAAAGAAATAAGAAGAGCTAAAACGCCGCCTTTCCAATTTGGAGAAGATGTTTTTCTGAAATAATAGACCAAAACAATGGCAGGAATTGTAAGCAAATTTAGTAAGTGAACACCAATAGAAAGCCCCATTAAATAAGCAATAAGAATCAAATACCTATCTGAACGAGGTTTATCTACTTGATCTTCCCACTTTAAGATAAGCCAAAAAACAACCGCCGTGAAAAGAGAAGAAGAAGCATACACCTCTCCTTCAACTGCTGAAAACCAAAAGGTATCGGAAAAAGCATATGCCATGGCACCAACCAAGCCACTACCTAAGATAACAATTGACTGACTAAAGCTTATACCTTTTTCGTCTTTAACAATTATTTTTTTTGCCAAATGTGTAATTGTCCAAAACAAAAACATGATGGTAAGCCCACTAAACATCGCAGACATGAGATTAACCATCCTAGCAACATGGGTGGGGTCAGAAGTAAAAAGTGTGAAAAATTTGCCGACTAACATGAAAAAGGGTGCTCCGGGCGGATGTCCTACTTCCATCTTAAATGCGGTAGAAATAAATTCCCCACAATCCCAAAAACTAGCAGTAGGCTCAATAGTTAAGCCATAGACTACGGCTGCAACAAGAAAACAAAGCCAACCGAAAAGATTGTTTATCAGTTTAAAGTGTTTCATTTAGAGGCTATTTTTTTTGAATTTTTTAAAGCGAACAAAAGTAATCATTTTTAATAAAAAAGAAAGCAAAACAGCTTTTTCGCGAAACTTTTTTAAGAAAGATTATTGGTTGTAAAAAAGTTATGGTTATCTTTGCCGACATTTTATTAACGTTTCCCAGAAAAAACTTGTTATGTACTTAAACAAAGAAAAAAAAGAAGAAATCTTCGGGAAATACGGAAAGTCCAATACTGATACCGGCTCACCTGAAAGCCAGATAGCATTATTCTCATACCGTATCTCTCATTTGACTGAACACACAAAGTCAAATCACAAAGATCATAGCACAGAGCGTGCTTTAGTAGCATTGGTAGGAAAACGTCGTCGTATGCTTGACTATTTGAAAGCAATAGACATCAATCGTTATCGTGCCATTATTAAAGAATTGGGTATTAGAAAATAATCCCGCTTGCTTTAATGAAACACAAAAAAGTCCGAATTGTTATTCGGACTTTTTTATTGCCGGTTGTAAACCAATTCATTTATTGTTCTATTGAATCAAAGATAGCAAAAAGCTCTTCCACCGTAGCAGCTCGCAGCATGGCTATACGGGTTTCCTTAAAATTAGGAATACCTTTAAATAAAGGAGCAGCAGCCAAATGTCTGCGAATGTGCAAAATGCCTCGTCTTTCATCCAACCATTCCACACTACGTAATACTTGTTCTTTTATAATTTCCATTTGTTCCTGAAAAGCAAATGGAATAATATGCTCTCCTGTCTGCAAATAATATTTCATTTCTTTGAAAATCCAAGGCTTACCAATAGAAGCCCTACCTATCATAACAGCATCCACTCCATAGGTATCAAAACATTCTTGTGCACGTTCGGGAGTTGTCACGTCGCCATTACCAATAACAGGAATATTCATTCGAGGATTGTTTTTTACTTTACCAATAAGCGTCCAATCAGCGTTCCCTCTGTACATTTGGCTTCTTGTACGACCATGAATGGTGATGGCTGCGATGCCGCAATCCTGTAATTGCTCCGCTAAATCGACAATAATGCGATTATCATCGTCCCAACCTAAACGAGTTTTTACGGTAACAGGTGTTTTTACTGCATTTACAACTTCCTTGGTTATTTTGAGCATTTTGGGAACATCTTTCAACAAACCGGCACCGGCACCTTTGCCCGCTACCTTTTTTACAGGACAACCAAAATTTAAATCTATTATTTCAGGATGTGCGGTTTCGGCTATGCGAGCAGCTTCCGCCATTGCATCAGGCTCTCTTCCGTAAAGCTGGATAGCAACCGGTCGTTCCTCATCACAAATACACAATTTTTGTTCCGTACGTTGCACATTACGAATCAAGGCATCTGCAGAAATAAATTCCGTATATACCATATCTGCTCCAAATCTTTTGCAAAGCAGGCGGAAGTTAGGATTGGTAACATCCTCCATCGGTGCCAAAAAAAGCGGTTTATCAGGAAACTGTATATGTGCAATTTTCATAAATGCTTGTCCAAAATTTTATAACCCAAATACTTTTTGGATTTCAGCAACTTTATCTACTTTTTCCCAAGTAAATAATTCCACTTTTTTTGAAATTTCATTTCCATTTCCATCTTTAAATTTCTTGACAACTTCGATGGGAGTACGACCCATATGTCCGTAAGACGCCGTTTCTTCGTAAATCGGATTACGCAATTTCAAACGTTCTTCAATTGCTTTTGGACGCATATCGAACAGTTTTTCAATCTTTTCGGCAATCTCACCATCACTTAATTTTACTTTAGCTGTTCCATAGGTATTTACATACAAATTCATTGGTTTAGCAACACCAATGGCATATGCAACTTGCACCAACACTTCGTTAGCCAAACCTGCCGCAACAATGTTTTTAGCAATATGACGAGCGGCATAAGCGGCTGAACGGTCAACTTTGGAAGGATCCTTGCCGGAAAAAGCTCCACCACCATGGGCTCCTTTTCCTCCATAGGTATCTACAATAATCTTACGACCAGTCAAACCTGTATCTCCGTGAGGACCTCCGATCACAAATTTTCCCGTAGGGTTAACAAATAATTTGTAGTCGTTGGTAAACAAAGCTTTATATTCGGTATCCTTGGCAATAACACGAGGAATGAGGATTTCTCGGACATCTTCTTCTATTTTTGCTAACATTTCCGTATCAGCAGCCGTTTCTGTTTTATTAGCCGTAGGCAAAACGAACTCATCATGTTGAGTAGAAACAACAATAGTATCAATTCTTTTGGGTTTGTTATCATCACCATATTCAATGGTAACTTGCGATTTTGCATCGGGACGAAGGTATGTCATTACTTTTCCTTCACGACGAATAGCAGACAATTCTTCTACCAAAGCATGAGACAAATCGAGTGCTATGGGCATCAAATTTTTGGTTTCATTTGTTGCATAACCAAACATCATTCCTTGATCACCAGCACCTTGGTTCATCGGGTCTTGACGGACAACACCACGATTGATATCCCCTGATTGTTCATGAATGGCTGAGAAAATTCCACAAGAATTGCCATCAAACATATACTCACTTTTTGTGTAGCCAATCCGATTAATTACTCTCCGTGCAACTGACTGAACATCAACATATGCATTTGAGTTAACCTCTCCTGCCAACACAACTTGCCCCGTAGTTACAAGGGTTTCACAAGCAACTTTTGAAGAACTGTCCAACGCCAAAAAATTGTCAAGAATAGCATCAGAAATTTGATCGGCAACTTTGTCCGGATGACCTTCCGAAACAGACTCGGATGAAAAAAAATATCCCATACATTTTAAATTTAACGATAATTAAATATAGAAATTGATTGGGGAAGGAATTCCGAAAGGCTTACAAAGAGTACAAAAACGACATTTTAGCATTTTTTTCTGTGGTTGCAAGCGATTCAAATCCGTCCACTAATTGAGAACAAAGATATAGAGTTTTTATTTGGGGACAAAGAATTGTATGTTTTTTTTAATTTTCTCAAGACCCGCTCTCTGCAAAGGTGAATGTTTAAACAATTGATTGAATATATTTTTGTCAATATTTACCCAATCTTTAAGTTCCATCTCTAAAAAATCACTGGGGACAAATTCATGACAAGAATGAAATTTTGCTTTTTTATTCCACGGACAAACATCTTGGCAAATATCACAGCCGAAAACATTTCCGGATAATACCTCTCCTATTTCTAGCGGAATATCTTCCTTATTTTCAATGGTTTGGTAGGAGATGCATTTTCGAGCATCTATAACATGTGGGGATACAAGGGCTTTAGTTGGGCAAGCATCCACACAACGAGAACATGTGCCACAATGCGAGGGAACAATTGGATTATCGTATAACAATTCGACATCGGTAATGATTTCACCGATAAAAAAATAAGACCCCAATGTTTTATTTATCAAACACGTATTTTTACCAATCCAACCCAGGCCAGCTTGCTCAGCCCAACGACGTTCCAAAACAGGGGCAGAGTCGCAAAAACATTGTTGTATGTCTATTTTAATTTCAGGAATAGTTTCAACAATTTTCCGTAATTTTTCTTTAACAACATAATGATAATCTTTTCCGTAAGCGTACTTTGCTATTTTGGGAGCAGAAGGATTTTGTTGTTGAGAAGGAAAATAATTCAAAAGAACCACGATAACAGAACGAGCCTTTTCTATTAACAATTGAGGGTTCACTCGCTTGTCAAAGTTTTGATGCATATAGCCCATGTTTCCGGCAAAATCTTGCGACAACCATTTTTTCAGGAATTCGCTATCCTTTTCCAAAAAACCGGCTTCTGCAATACCTACAGCATCAAAACCAACTTCAAGAGCTGTCTTTTTCACCAAAGATGTCAACGTTATTTTATCCACTTGCTTCCTTATTTCAATACTTTGTTGTGAGAGCAGATTTTGCAACAAAAGTAACGAAAAGAGAGTGCAAGAAAAAAATAAAATTTAAATATATTGTAGATAGAAATGGTTTTTGTAGATTTGCAGGTTTAAAAATAAAAAATACATATATGTCAGTAACAATCAAAGAAGCCGTTTCGAAAAAAGAAATGAAACAATTCATTCACTTCGGAATCGATTTGTATAAAGGGAATCCGTATTTTTGTCCCCCTTTGCTTTTTGACGAGCGAAACACGCTTGATAGGAAAAAGAATCCTGCCTTTGAGGTTTGTGAATCTATCTATTTTTTGGCTTACAAAGACAATAAAATTGTGGGACGTGTCGCTGGCATCGTCAACCATCGAGCGAATGAAGTTTGGAAAGTAAAAAAGGTTCGTTTTGGATGGATTGATTTCATTGATGACATAGAAGTTTCAACAGCCCTTTTTAAAGCCGTAGAAGCTTGGGGAAAATCCAAGGGAATGGAGGTAATGAACGGACCGGTAGGTTTTACCGATTTCGACCATACAGGCTTACTCTTGGAAGGTTATGACAAAGTATCATCTATGGCGGTTTTATATAATTATCCTTACTACGTTGAACATTTTGAAAAATTTGGTTTTGTAAAAGAAGCAGACTGGTTGGAGTGGAGGATAAAAACGCCCGATGTTGTTCCTGAACGAATGGCTCGTATCGCAGCTTTGGTAACCGAAAAATATAATTTAAAAGTTGTAAAAGTAAAATCAAATAAAGAATTGGTAAAACGCTTTGGTTACTCTTACTTCGACCTTATTGACACGGCATATCAACCTTTGTACAACTATTCTCCGCTAACGGATAGACAAAAAAGATATTATGCGGATATGTTCTTCCCTATGCTAAATTTTGATTTTGTCTCTTTAATTGTAAATGAAAAAGATGAGTTGGTTGGTGTTGGTGGAGGTATGCCGGATATCACAAAAGCTTTACAGAAAAATCAGGGAAGACTTTTTCCTTTTGGTTTTATTCCCCTTCTGAAAACATTAAAATCAAAAAAAATAGACGTAATAGACCTTCTTCTAATTGCTGTTCGTCCTGACTACCAAAACAAAGGAGTAAACGCTCTAATTTTTGCAGAACAAATTCCTTTGTATCAAAAATACCAAGTGAAATTTACTGAAACTTCTTACGTATTGGAAACAAACTTAAAAAGTTACTCGAATTACATTTATTTCGAAAAGGAACAACACAAAAGACGTAGAGCATACGTAAGACCAATATCTATCTAAAACAATAGCGGCTACTCTGATGAAAGTAGCCGCTATTGTTTACGTTATTTCTTAACTTACTTTATGCAGCAAGGTTTAAGTTGTTTGAAAAAGTCATTCCCTTTATCATCGACCAAAATAAATGCAGGGAAGTCTTCCACTTCGATTTTCCATATTGCCTCCATACC
>RRZU013230037.1_pt1 | contig 16429 bp, 16 predicted proteins | sample 2165561 | NCBI WGS metagenome assembly RRZU01 (sample SAMN10456909, study PRJNA506462) | wastewater metagenome | isolation source: wastewater sludge | place: USA: Moscow, Idaho
CGCAATCGCAAAGAAATGATAATAAAACGGAAAATAGCGACAGCGAATAAACATTTAATGGGAAAATCATTTGATTGATAACCGCAGCAGCGCTCCTAACGAAAAACAGAGCGCTATTTTTGATTGTACCATTGGTGCAGCCAAAGATGTCCGAGAGCAATTACTGGAAAACGAACGTGCCATTCTGGTGCATGTTTTTTTCTCACAGCAAAAAGACTTGGAAAATATCGAAGAGTGCCGCCAACTGGCAGCTTCGGCACAAGTCGATGTGATCGAAGTGTTGACCACTTCTCGTTCCGCACCGCAAACCAAATACTATATCGGGCAAGGCAAGGCTGAAGAAATTGCTGAAGCCGTCAAACTACATGATGCTGATATTGTATTGGTCAATCATATTCTCAGTGCCGCGCAAAATCGTAATTTAGAGCGACTATGTGGCTGTCGGGTGATCGACCGCACAACTTTAATTCTGGATATTTTTGCTCAACGTGCGCGCTCCCATGAAGGAAAGTTACAAGTTGAACTGGCTCAGCTAAAACACATTTCAACCCGCTTGATTCGTGGCTGGACTCACTTGGAACGGCAAAAAGGCGGTATTGGTTTGCGTGGACCAGGCGAAACCCAGTTGGAAACTGACCGCCGATTAATCAAAGTGCGGTTATCCCAATTGCAAGCCAAGCTGGCAAAAGTCGCCCAACAGCGCAATTTGAACCGTCGCACCCGTCAAAAAGCCGAAATTCCGACACTTTCATTGGTAGGCTATACCAATGCCGGAAAATCGACTCTGTTCAATGCGTTAACCAGCGCACAGGTTTACGCCGCCGATCAATTGTTTGCGACTCTCGATCCGACATTGCGCAAACTGCAAATCGAAAATGTTGGCACCACTATTTTGGCAGATACCGTCGGATTTATCCGTCATTTGCCACATGATTTAGTCGAAGCCTTTAAATCTACATTGCAAGAAACCACCGAAGCAATACTGTTGTTGCATGTTATTGATGCCTCTGACGAACGCCGTCAAGAAAATATCGATGCAGTTAATCTGGTACTAGAGGAAATCGGTGCCGACCAAGTGCCGTATTTATTGGTATTCAATAAAATCGACCAATGCGAAAATGTGGCACCACATATCGAATATGATGATCAAGACCGACCAAGTGCGGTTTATCTCTCTGCACAAAATAGCGATGGAACCGAACTGCTACTCGAAGCAATTCAAAAACGACTCGAAAATCAAATCTTACAGGTACAACTGTTATTACCGGTTACGCAAGGAAAAATACGACACCTGCTATACCAACAAAATCATATCAAAAACGAAAACATCACCGAAGAAGGTGAATTTTCCCTTTCATTACAAATTGATAGCAACAAATGGCAACAACTGACCGCTCATTATCCTGCGTTAATAAATTACATCAAATAATTTTCTTTTGCTTTCATTTGATAGATTGACTACACTACTGCTCCAATAAAAATCTAATTAAATCGCGAGTTAACTCACACAAATTCAACTAATTTCTGTTAATTTTGTGAGATAGCTCTATTTTTAAAATAAACTGCTTTACTCCAAAAATGAAGCCATTCAAAATTAAACCGAAAACAAACGAAAGATATAAATTTGTTTTCGTAAGGGGTTGAAAATGACAAGTACTGTGGAAAGACGCTCCCAAATCGTGCAAACCGTTAATACTCTGGGTAGTATCCGAGTAGAAGCGTTGGCACAGCAGTGTGCGGTATCTAGCGTCACGATTCGCAGTGATCTCAGTTATTTGGAAAAACAAGGCTTGCTGTTGCGTTCGCACGGTTTTGCTCTGCCAAATAACAGCATCATGCGCGAATTATCCATAAAAGAGAAATGTAGCCGTAACAGCGATATCAAAAATCTTATCGGTAAAACGGCGGTTAAACAGATTCACGATGGCGAATCGATTCTCCTCGACTCCGGCACCACCACCAAAGAAATTGCTGCCCATATGCGGCATTTAAACAATGTGGTGGTGATGACCAGCGGCTTGGATGTTGCAATGGAGCTGGCGAATGCCGAAGGGGTGGAAGTGAGAATGCGCGGTGGAATCTTAAGAAAAAACGCACTCTCTTTTTCTGGAATTTCTGCAGAAAAAAGTTTGGAAAACTATTATTTTGACAAAGTATTTTTAGGCGTGGATGGCTATGATTTAAAAGTTGGAATTACGACACACAACGAACAGGAAGCGAATTTAAACCGACTGATGTGTGATATTTCGACTCAAATTATCGTGGTTACGGATTCCAGTAAATTCGGAAAACGCAGCGTTCACATGATCCGCGAATTTGCCGGCATTGATATGTTGATCACCGACAGCGGAATTCCGCCTGAATATCTGCAAGCCTTTCAAGATCAAGGCGTACAGGTTATTTTAGTCAATCCTGAATAGAATCAAACTCACCAATCATACCGCCGCCATTCATATAAAATAGCGGACAACCAAACCAACTCCTTCACGAACAATATTTATTCGTAAATATATTTCCGTTAATAAGGAGTTTGGAATGGAATACTTAGGTTTTAGCAGCACACAACTAGAGCAAGCAAATGCGCTCTGGACGGCAAAAGAGATTTCACAACAGCCGGATTGCTGGCAACAAACATTAACATTGATCGAGGCACATCGCACTGAAATTGATCAGTTTTTAGCGCCATTACTACAAGATCCGACACTACGCATTATTTTAACCGGCGCTGGCACATCGGCCTTTTCCGGTGAAGTGTTACTGCCGTTTTTCAATCAACTCACCGCGCTGCAAGCCTTTGCTGTTGCGACCACGGACTTAGTTTCTAATCCTTATCAATATTTAACCAAAGAAAAACCAGCCTTGTTGATTTCTTTCGCCCGCTCTGGCAACAGCCCTGAAAGTGCGGCAGCGGTGCAACTGGTCAATCAGTTTGTGGATAACAGCTATCATTTGATTATCACTTGTAATCAAAACGGCAAACTATACCAAGAAAATTGCCATGCTGATAATGCTTATACCTTAGCACTGCCACCGCAAACCAATGATAACGGTTTTGCGATGACGTCCAGCTTCTCCAGCATGACCCTAGCCACTGCGATTATCTTTTTCCAACCGCACTTTAATGGTGCGTTAATACAACAAATTGCGACCACAGCAAGACAGCTTATCAACACTCAATATAACAAAATCAAAACACTGGCGGCACAATCGGTAGAACGAATCGTGTATCTCGGCAGTGGTGGTTTCAAGGGGCTAGCACAAGAATCTGCATTAAAATTATTGGAGTTGACAGCGGGGAAAGTCATTGCGATTTACGACACCCCACTTGGCTTCCGCCACGGACCAAAATCAATCATCAATCCGCATACAACGGTGATCGTCTATCTTTCGAATAATCGTTATACCCGCCAATATGATATTGATCTTTGCAATGAAATTCTGCGCGATAACAAGGTGCAAGATCTCATCATTTTAACTGCCGAGGCAGAAAGTCAATTACCGTCAGAAAAACAAATTGTTTTAGGCGCACTCGCTGAACAGTCGGATCTGGCACTGGCATTTCCTTATATTGTTTTTGCGCAAATCTTTTCATTCTACCGCTCTTTCCTCACTGGACACACGACGGATAATCCTTGTCCAACAGGGGAAGTTAACCGAGTAGTGCAGGGGGTAACTATTTATCCTTATTAAGTTTAACCGCTCTTTGTAGCCATATTTTGACACTATTTTTATAACTATTTTTGTAACTATTCTTGTAACAGTAAGGAGAAAAACAGATGCCAAATATTGTATTAAGCCGAATTGATGAACGACTAATTCACGGGCAAGTCGGCGTGCAATGGGTCGGATTTGCAGGTGCTAATCTGGTGCTAGTCGCCAATGATGAAGTCGCAGAAGATGAAATGCAGCAAAATCTAATGGAAATGGTGTTAGCAGACGGAATTGACGTTCGCTTCTGGCCACTACAAAAAGTGATCGACAATATCCACCGTGCTGCTGATCGTCAAAAAATTCTTTTAGTCTGCCGCAGCCCATCTGATTTCCTAAAATTAGTCGAGGGCGGCGTACCAGTGAAAAAAATCAATGTCGGCAATATGCATTTTGCCGAAGGAAAACAACAGATTCACAAAACCGTATCAGTGGATTCACAAGATGCCGCAGCCTTTAAAAAGTTACAGCAACTCGGAGTAGAATGTCATATCCAAGGCGTGCCTACTGAAGAATCTACCGATTTATTTAAATTACTCAAGTAAGGAGGCACCTCATGGAAATTGGATTGTTACAATCAATTATCCTTGGCATTATTGCTTTTATAGCAGGTCTCGATCTCTATAACGGCTTAACTCACTTCCATCGTCCTGTGGTATTAGGGCCGATTGTCGGCTTGGTTCTCGGTGATTTACAAACCGGTATCTTGGTCGGCGGAACATTAGAATTGGTTTGGATGGGCTTGGCTCCCCTCGCTGGTGCGCAACCACCAAACGTGATTATTGGTACGGTGGTCGGTGCAACATTCGCAATCACCACCAAGACTGACCCGACCGTCGCTGTTGGGGTTGACGTTCCGTTCGCCAATGCCGTACAAAGGGGAATCACCTTCCTGTTTTCGATTATGTCCGCAGTGATGTCTCGCTGTGACAAAATGGCGGAAGAAGCTAACCTGAAAGGCATTGACTATGTCAACTACTTCGGGCTGTTAGTACTTGGAACATTCTATTTCTTCTGTGCTTTCCTGCCGGTTTACTTCGGGGCAGAACACGCCGGAAAAATCATTGAAATGCTGCCGAAACAAGTGATCGACGGGCTTGGCGTTGCTGGTGGAATCATGCCAGCTATCGGGTTTGCCGTGTTGATGAAAATTATGATGAAAAACGTCTATATCCCGTATTTCATCTTGGGATTCGTCGCCGCAGCTTGGTTGCAACTGCCAGTATTGGCAATCGCCGCTGCTGCAACTGCAATGGCAATTATCGATTATATGCGTAAAGGCACTGAAACTGCCGAAGTGAAAGTACAAAAAGAGGAGTTTGAAGATGGAATCTAAACTGAATACTCAAGCGGCGGTACAAAATGATGATGTTTATGAAGATCAAACCGTCGGTACCGAACTGAGCAAACATGATATTAATGTGATGGCATGGCGTTCATTGTTGCTACAGGCTTCGTTCAACTATGAAAGAATGCAGGCTGCCGGCTGGTTGTATGGGCTTGCGCCTTCACTGAAAAAAATTCATACCAATAAAAACGATCTTAGTAAATCCATGAAAGGGAATCTGGGCTTCTTCAACACCCACCCATTCTTGGTCACCTTTGTGATGGGCATTGTGTTGGCAATGGAACGTTCCAAACAGAACGTCAATAGTATCCAAAGTACTAAAATTGCCGTCGGTGCGCCATTGGGTGGCATCGGAGATGCGATGTTCTGGTTGACCTTGCTGCCAATTTGCGGCGGTATTGGCGCCAGTCTGGCATTGCAAGGCTCGATTATGGGTGCGATTTTCTTCTTCGTGGTCTTTAACATTGTTCACTTTGGCTTACGTTTCGGTTTAGCACACTACTCCTATCGCATGGGGGTTGCGGCAATTCCGGTTATCAAAGCCAATACCAAGAAAGTCGGTCATGCAGCCTCTATCGTTGGGATGACCGTAATCGGTGCATTGGTGGCAACTTATATTCGCTTTAACACGACACTGGAAATCACAGCAGGTGACGCTGTAGTCAAAGTGCAAGCCGATGTTATCGACAAATTGATGCCAGCATTCTTCCCATTAGTCTATACCTTATTGATGTACTATTTGGTGAAAAAAGGCTGGTCTCCGCTGCGTCTAATCCTTTTTACCGTTACTTTAGGCATTGTCGGACGCTTTGCAGGCTTTCTATAAACTAAAAGCAAAAATATAAGAATGACACTATTTTGATTGGGGGATTTACCCCAATCTATTTTAAGAGTTTTAAATGAGGAGTTTTAGATGATTAGCATGATTGTATTGGGACACGGTCATTTCGCCTCTGGCATTCAATACGCACTACAACAGATTATCGGTGAGCAAGAAAATACTGTTTTTATCGATTTTCCCGAAAGTAAAAGCCCCGCTCAACTTAAACAAGAAATTTTAACCGCACTTGAACAACTTAATCATCAACATGGCGTCTTATTCTGCTGCGATATTCTTGGCGGATCCCCTTTCCGAACAGCTTCCCTAATTGCGCAACAACTGCCGATAACAGAAGTGATCACCGGCACTAATCTGCAAATGCTGATTGAATGCGCCATGGAAAAAGACGAATTAACCTTTAGCGAATTAGTTGAATTAGCCGTTAGTAGTGGTCAACGTGGCATCGTAAAACTCAGCGATGAATTGGCACAAAGCAGGCCTCACTCAGCCGTAGAAGATGACGGGATTTAAACCTTAACAATATTAAAAACAACAACATCTAAATATCAACACAAGCATTAACACAAGGATCAATATTATGTCTAAAAAAATTGAAAGATTAAAAAAAATCTGTAACCAACAAGGGGTAATCAGTGCGCTAGCAATCGATCAACGCGGTGCATTAAAACGGATGTTGGGTGACGACATCACCGCCGAGCAGATCAGCGAATTTAAAAGTTTGGTATCAACAATTCTCACACCTTATGCTTCTTCCATTTTGCTTGATCCTGAGTTCGGTTGGGCGGCGGCTGGCGTGCGAGATAGTGAATCAGGCTTAATGATGGCGTATGAAAAAACAGGATACGACAAAACTGCTATCGGACGTTTTCCAGATTTGATTGATGATGTCTCGGTGTTAAGACTGAAAGAAAAAGGCGCTGATGCCATTAAATTGTTACTGTATGTTGATGTGGACGAGCCAGACTGTATCAACGATCGCAAGAAAGCCTTCGTCGAGCGCATCGCATCAGAATGCAAAGCCGAAGAAATGCCACTGTTTTTAGAAATCTTAACCTACGATGCCAACATTGAGGACGAGAAAGAATTTGCCAAACTGAAACCACGCAAAGTCATTGAAGCCATGCGCAGCTATGCCGACCCAAGATACGGCGTTGATGTATTTAAAGTGGAAGTGCCGGTTAATATGAAATATGTCGAAGGCTTTGCCGAAAATGAGGTGATTTATACTCAAGCACAAGCTACCGCGCATTTCGCAGCACAAAGCGCGGTCTGCGCACAACCGTTTATCTTCCTGAGCGCTGGCGTCTCCGCCCAATTATTCCAACAAACCCTGATTTTCGCAAAACAAGCTGGTTCTAGCTATAACGGCGTACTCTGTGGTCGAGCCACCTGGGCAGACGGCGCAAAAATCTATAAAGCACAAGGCAAAGACGCCTCAATTGAATGGCTGAAAACCCAAGGAATTAAAAATATTCAAGAATTGGATGAAGTATTACAGCAAAATGCCACGCCGATTAGGTTTTAACATCGCTTTTAATACATAGCTTTTAAGATAAGTTTTTAAATCAATTTTAAAATAAAAACAGCCAGTTGAGATTTCAATTGGCTGTTTCATTTTATTCCAAACCGCACTTTTCCACTTTTTTCTCTAGCCGCCGCCGTTGAAAAAAAGCGCTGAGTTTTTCACTGCATTGTTGTTGCAATATGCCACCAGTGGTTTGAATAAAATGATTCATTTTGTAATCATCAAAAAAATGAAAACGAGAGCCGACGGCACCAGTTTTATGATCGCTAGCGCCAAATACTAAGCGTTTGATTCGGCTATGCAAAATAGCACCGGCACACATGGTGCAAGGTTCTAGGGTGACATACAGAGTAGTATTTAATAGACGGTAATTTTGCAATAATTTCGCCCCTTGGCGAATCGCTTCGATTTCGGCGTGCGCTGTCGGGTCATGCTTTTGAATGGACTGATTCCAGCCTTCACCGATAATTTTACCATTTTCATCGACTAAAACCGCGCCCACCGGAATTTCACCCAGAGATTCGGCATAATCCGCCAGAGCTAAAGCGTGCTGCATAAAAAACTCATCTTGCTGTTCAAGTGCGGTCATAATTTCGGCTACATTAAGTAAGATAAAATATTCAAAATAAAAAGATTCTAGTAAAAATATTATGGTAAAAATATTCTTGTAAAAATATTCTGGTAAAAATATTCTGCTAAAAATAAAGGCGCAATCGATGCACCTTTATTTAGATTATTTGATATGTTAGCTATTTTAACGCTTAGCCTTCACGACGTCCACTGCGACGTGGTTTACGGTCGAAGCTCGGTTTTCCAGCGCGATCTGAACGATCTTGGAAGCGGTCTTTACCACGTCCGGCACGGAATTCCGCGCGTGCACCGTCACCACGAGGAGCACTACTACGCTCTTTACGTCCATAACCGCCTTTGCGTTCGCCACCACGTCCGGCAAAGCCTCTATCACCTTTCACTGTTTCAACAAATGCCATTTGCATTGGTTTGTTCAAAACACGGGTTTTAGTGAAATGTTGCAGCAACTCTTTCGGCATCTGTTGTGGTAATTCGATAGTCGAATAATCGTCATGCAATTTGATATGCCCGATATAACGGCTGTCGATGTCGCCTTCGTTAGCAATCGCACCAACGATATGTTTCACTTCCACGCCGTCGGCACGACCGACTTCGATACGGTATAAATCCATTGGCATCTGTTCGCGTCCGGAACGACCACGATCATCACCACGGCGGTCATCTCTACGGTCATCTCTGCGGTCGCCACGACGATCTGACGAACGTGGATTTTCTTGACGTTCACGACGTGGTCTGATTACCGGATCCGGTGGCAGAATCAATTTTTGTTTGCCTTGCAGCAACATCATCATCGCCGCTGCTAAATCTTCATGGTCTTGATCCGCAGTGAACATATCTTCCAACAGACTGCGGTATTTTTCCAAATCATGATGTTCCAGTTGAGTCGAAATTTTTTGTTTGAATTTATCACGACGGCACGCTTCTAAAGTTTTATGGTTTGGCAACTCCACTTCGTCGATCTGTTTTTTAATCAGATGCTCAACATTGCGCAGCAAACGTCTTTCCCGTGGCTCAACAAACAACAACGCGCGACCGGCACGACCGGCACGACCGGTACGACCGATACGGTGCACATAAGATTCGGCATCCAATGGAATATCATAATTGACCACCAAGCTAATACGCTCAACATCTAAACCACGTGCAGCAACGTCGGTGGCGATCAGAATATCCAAACGTCCGTGACGCAGACGATCTAAAGTCTGTTCACGCAATTGTTGGGTCATATCGCCGTTCAATGCCGCCGCACTGTGACCATGTTTTTCCAGCAATTCGGCAATATCCAACGTTGCAGTTTTGGTACGAACAAAAATAATCGCCGCGTCAAAATCCTCCACTTCCAAGAAACGCAGCAACGCTTCGTTTTTGCGTACGCCGTTGACGTACCAGCAGCTTTGAGTAATATCTGGCAGGTTTTGTTGGGTCGCTTGAATTTTCACTTCTTGCGGATCTTTCATAAAACGGCGGGTAATACGGCGAATCGGCTCCGGCATAGTGGCAGAGAAAAGTGCGGTCTGATGCTGTTCAGGTAATTTGCTCATCACCTCTTCTACATCATCGATAAAGCCCATACGCAACATTTCATCGGCTTCGTCCAACACCATAAAGCGCAATTCGGACAAATTTAAAGTACCACGACGGATATGATCTAAAATCCGTCCCGGCGTACCAACTACGACTTGCGAACCTTGACGTAACGCACGCAATTGAATGTCATAACGCTGTCCGCCGTAAAGGGTGACAACATTAATGCCTTTCAAATTTTTGCTGAATTGCTCGCAAGCATCGGCAACTTGAATCGCCAATTCACGGGTCGGTGCCATCACCAGCATTTGCGGTGTGCGAATATTAGCATCAATTTGTGCCAATAACGGCAGAGAAAATGCAGCGGTTTTGCCGCTACCGGTTTGCGCCATGCCCAGCACATCACGGCCGTTTAATAAGTGTGGAATACAAATTTGCTGAATCGGTGAGGGAGTTACGAAACCCATAGCGGTTACAGCGGAAATCAGAGATTCAGGCAAGCCTAAATCGTTAAATGTTAAAGTTGTTTCAGTCATTTTTTACTCAATGGTAGAAGGCGGCTTAATTAACCGCAGATAATAATAAATTGTTGCGTGATAGAATATTTCGGACGACATGACAGAAGTGCGGTTTGGATTCACAAGCCGCAAGCAATCCCAATCAAGACAGTCACTAACTTAGTTCGTATCAGGTACAACCGGTAATGTTTGACTCTCATTCAAGCGTAAACGCGAGAGTTCAAACAAGGCAAAACGATACTCAACAAAGTTAAACACTTGATTGGCCATAGCCAATTTAAACAAAGCGGTTGCTTCGTCAACCTTCCCCAGATTGAGTTGTTGTTTTGCTAGATAAAAATAGGTTTCTGTTAAAATTTCAGCATATTGAGGCGAATACGGCACAGCAAAATTATCAATTTTTTGCTGCAACTGTTGATAAGACAACTCGCCTAAATAGTAATGAACTATATTGGTTCCCCAAAATTCATTCGATAATCCTTTGGCACGCTCCGCCAAATTCTGTTTTGCTTCATAAGGTTTATATTTCAATTCGTTCAAATATAACCACAAAGTGCGGTACGGATCGCTCGGATCCGCTTGATAGAATGTTAAAAAATCCCGTTCTGCCAAGCCATGACGGCCGACATAATAGAAATTTAAACCGCGATTTAAATATGCATATTCATAATTGGGATCCAGATGTAGCACCGCATTAAACGCATCTAATGATCCGTCATAATCACCGTCCAACAGCAGATAAAGTCCCAAATAGTTATAAATTGAAGCCAATTTCGGTTGAAGCATTAAGGCTTGGGTGAAATCATAACGGGCTAAACCCCATAAGCCTAAACTGTCATACAATACACCACGCTCAAAGTGTAAAGATGCCCGTTCATCCTTTGCCAAATTTCCGACCAATAAAATTTGACTCAATCGTGCGATCATCACCTCTTGATCAAAATGAAGCAGAGGATTTTGCTCGGCAAGCGTCACATTTTTATCGGAAATTAGCGGAATAGTCGGACGCATGGAACATGCGGTTGCAACCAACAAAAATGCCAGCACACAAAATGATTTTGTGTAATCAACAAATTTCCCAGCCATTCTCATGTCCATTCACCCTTTAATAAACGATTCAAGCCATCTTGCCTTTTACACAAGACAGCCTGAAACATTTTATTATATTTTCTTTCGATATTACGCTTGATCGTCTTCTGTTACCAGCTCTTCAGAACTGTTTGCAGCAGCCGATCCGTTGTTGATATCACGCATGGTCAAACGAATACGGCCTTGACGATCAATCTCAACCACGCGAACGGCAACTTCTTGCCCAACTTGCAGGTAATCAGTCACTTTCTCGACACGCTCTTCCGCGATTTGAGAAATATGTACCAAGCCTTCTTTATTGCCAACAATAGCAACAAATGCACCGAAATCAGCAATGCGGGTAACTTTACCGTTATAAACACGGTTCACTTCCACATCGGCAACGATATCTTCAATGCGAGCCATCACAGCTTTAGCCGCTGCATTTTCAGTAGCAGCAATTTTGACCGTACCGTCATCTGCAATATCAATTGAAGTACCGGTTTCTTCGGTCAGGGAACGAATCACCGCACCGCCTTTGCCGATCACATCTTTGATTTTCTTCGGATCGATTTTCATCGTATGGATACGCGGTGCGAAATCGGAAATATCACCGCGCGGCGCGGCAATCGCTTGTTCCATCACGCCTAAAATGTGCATTCTAGCACCTTTGGCTTGATTTAACGCCACTTGCATAATTTCAGCGGTGATGCCTTCGATTTTGATATCCATTTGAAGTGCGGTCACACCTTGACGGGTTCCGGCTACTTTAAAGTCCATATCGCCCAAGTGATCTTCATCACCCAAAATATCAGACAACACCACAAATTTATCATCGGATTTCACCAAGCCCATCGCGATTCCGGCTACCGCTGATTTAATCGGTACTCCGGCATCCATCAATGCCAATGAAGCTCCGCAAACAGATGCCATGGAAGAAGAACCGTTCGATTCGGTGATTTCAGACACCACACGCACCACATACGGGAACTCTTCAATGCTTGGCATAACGGCTAATACGCCGCGTTTTGCCAAACGACCATGACCGATTTCACGACGTTTTGGCGAGCCGATCATGCCGGTTTCACCAACGGAATACGGAGGGAAGTTGTAGTGGAACAAGAAGTGATCAGTACGTTCGCCAGTGATATCATCGATAATCTGGGCATCACGTTCGGTACCCAATGTCGCCACCGCCAATGCCTGCGTTTCACCACGGGTGAAAATCGCAGAACCGTGTGTGCGTGGCAATACGCCGGTGCAAATATCCAATGCACGAACAGTATCAACACTACGTCCGTCGATACGCGGCTCACCAGCTAAAATACGACTACGAACGACGTCACTTTCCAACGCGCCTAAAATATCGCCAATTGTGTTTTCATTGATAGTTTGATCTTCATTACTCGCCAAAATAGCAGCGACAACATCCGCTTTAATCGCGTCAACTTGGGCATAACGAGCTTGTTTTTCAGTGATGCGATACGCTTCGCCCAAACGGCTTTCAGCCAACGCTTTCACTTGTGCAACAAGTGCAGTATTAGTTGCCGGAGCTTGCCAATCCCAACGTGGTTTGCCTGCTTCTTTAACCAATTCCTTGATATTTTCAACCACAACTTGTTGTTGTTGATGACCGAATACCACTGCAGCCAACATCTGTTCTTCGCTTAAAATATCCGCTTCGGATTCGACCATTAATACCGCTTTATCAGTACCGGCAACCACTAAATCCAAACGGCTGTGTTTTTGTTCCGCCATGGTCGGATTCAATACGAATTGATCATTGATAAAGCCAACACGCGCTGCACCGATCGGGCCGTTAAACGGTACACCAGATAATGCTAAAGCGGCAGAAGCGCCGATCATCGCTACGATATCAGGGCTGATTTGCGGATTAACCGAAACCACGGTCGCAACGATTTGAATTTCGTTATAAAAACCTTCAGGGAACAGCGGACGAATCGGACGGTCGATCAAACGGGCTATCAGAGTTTCGCCTTCTGACGGACGACCTTCACGTCTGAAAAATCCACCCGGAATACGACCGGCAGCATAAGTACGCTCTTGGTAATTCACGGTTAACGGGAAGAAATCCTGCCCTTCTCTCACTTCTTTTTTCGCCACAACAGTCACAAAAACAGACGTGTCGTCCATACTTGCCATCACGGCTGCGGTCGCTTGACGCGCCATTGCACCGGTTTCCAGAGTGACGGTGTGCTGGCCGTATTTAAATTGTTTAACAATAGGAGTCACAAATTTTTCCTTTAATTATAATATGATAGGTTAAAAATAGACTTATCTCTTTATTGCGACTAGCAAAAATAATCTAGCTGTTGAATTAAGATTACAGGGATGAAAAGTTCATTTCGTTTCAGAGTGTTTCAGACGGATTGAATAGATCATTTTTGATAGCCGCACGCTGACAAAGAGTATAAGCAGTTTTATTATACAGATATTTTCCGTAAGATTCCTAGTAATTTATCAGAATAGCGCAATATATCACGCTAAACTCATTCTTTAGCGCGATAAATCAACTATGGTAACTTATTTATAGGTATGAAATAGGCGTGAAACGTGGATTGGCCGGCATTCTCAGCGCAATCCGTTCACGATTGAGCAAAATAGCATTTTCTGTCGGCTGATAATCCAGCCATAAGTGCGGTTCGGACGGTAAGTTTTCCGGCCAGCGATTGCTCACTTTGAATCCTCGTGCCAAACACTCTTCATGTAACGCTTGATAACGAGATTGTAAGAATTTCAGTTTATCCATAAAGAACTTAACGTGTCCCGTTCCCAATTTATAATCACTCGGCTGTCCGTTTAAATTGAGTTTGCCTTTCACGATAGCATTCGGAATTCGGGTCAACTCACGATGCTCTGCCAATAAATGCTGGTCACATAATTCCTGCGGTGCTACTACGTTAATTCTGGTCATCTTGCGCTCATTACCCTAGTCTATAAATGAACAATATCTATAAACAAACAATATCTATAAATAAACAATGCCTATAAACGGACAATCTCAACTAACCGTTTCATGCTGTCAATTTGATACGTCGGCTGAATGGCGGTGGTGTTTTGTTTACCGTGGCTCAGCCAGCAAGTATCCAACCCGCTGTTTTGCCCGCCTAAAATATCGGTTTCCAAAGTATCACCGACCATTAGCACCGCACTTTTATCTACCGATTCGCTCAAGGTTAAAGCGTGTTGGAAAATACTCGGATGCGGTTTTGGTAAGCCGATATTTTCAGACACAACCACAAAATCAAAGTACGATTTCAAACCGGTGCGCTGCAAACGCAGATCCTGCATCACGGTAAAACCGTTAGTAATGATGCCGAACCGCACTTTGCCCGCCAGTTCGTTTAACATCTGCTCTACTCCGTCCAACGGGTGGCAAATATCCGCCATCGCCATCAAAAACGCATGGTTCAATTCGCTAGGTTGGCGACTGAGCTTTTTCGCCCATTGGTTAAAACGAGTGGTTTGCAATTCGTCGGCGCTGATTTTGCCGTGTTGGTAGGCTTCCCACAGCGGTTTATTCAGCAAGCTGTACTCGTCAAAATGGTGTTGATCAAAATCCACACCGTATTCGGCAAACATTTTACGCAAACCTTGAAACGCATCGAATGAAAACAAGGTTTCATCTGCGTCAAAAAAAATCCATTGGTATTTCAATTTGTTTCCTTTTTAATAATAAAGTGCGGTTTGACGCTCCACTTCACTTTTCAAACCGGCATAACCGCGCTCGGTTTTGATGATTTCAAACAGTTGCTCGGCTTCCACATACTCTTTTTCCAAATAGCGTAGCCACTGTTTAATCCGCGCCACATGATAAAAGCCACTGTCGTCAGATTTTTCCAGATTGACATATTGATACAGCAACTTTAGCACCTCCGACCATGCCAATTTTGCCTGATTCAGTTTGACTACTCGACTGAGGTTGGGAATATTCAACGCGCCACGCCCAATCATCAATGCCTCGCAACCTGTGGCAGTCAGACAGTCTTGCCCGTCTTGCCAATTCCAAATTTCGCCATTGGCAATCACCGGAATGGTTAAACGCTGACGAATTTCGCCGATTTTCTGCCAGTTAATCCGCTCGGCACGGTAACCGTCGCTTTTGGTTCGTCCATGAATCGTGATCTCATCCGCACCGCCTTGCTGCACCGCATCGGCAATTTCAAACGCCGCCGCATCGCTATCCCAGCCTAACCGCACTTTAACACTGACAAGCTGCTTAGTATCCAATGCACTACGAATCGCTTTGGTCGCCTGATAAATCAACTCCGGTTGTTTAAGTAGCGAAGCGCCGCCCTGACTATTATTCACGGTTTTCGACGGACAACCGCAATTCAAATCCACGCCATGGGAGCCCAGTTCAACCGCTCTTTGTGCATTTTCCGCCAAACAATCGGGAAATTGTCCTAACAGTTGCACCCGCACTGGTGTACCACTGACAGTGTAACCTTGATTATGTAGTTCCGGGCAAAGACGGTAAAACGCTTTTTTCGGTAACAACTGATCCACCACCCGCACGAATTCGGACAAGCAGAGATCGTAATCATTTACCTGAGTCAATAAATGGCGCAACAGCGGATCAAGCACGCCCTGCATCGGGGCTAAAATAACGCGGATCATGAATGGGTTTTATCCGTACGGATCAGATAAAACAGTGCAAGTGCGGTCAATGCACCCAAGGTGTCGGCTAGAATATCTTTTTGCGCATCCCACACATCGCCTTGTGATCCTAAAAAGGCGATGCTGTCATCTCCACCGGCAAGTACCGCATATTGCCATTCGATTAACTCATAGCTGGCGGCAATGCTCATAATAAAGAATAGCGAAAAGAAACCCGCCAATATTGGCCCACATAATTTGCGACGCAGCAACCATTCCGCCATCGGGAAGCTGTAAAAACCGATGATAAAATGCGCCACTCGATCAAAATGGTTGCGCCCTTCGCCGAGCCAACCGCCGAGTAAACGATTTGCCCAATCGAACGGCACCAATTCAAAGGTATAATGTGCGCCGACCAAATGCAAAATCATCCATAAGCTCATTAAGCAATACGCTAAATTACTGAAGCGGAAAAGGGGATAAGTTGCGATTAATGCGAAAAAAACGATAAAAATCGGCAATACTTCCGCATACCACACCGCTCTTAAGTGTGGTTCAATTCCGGACCAAATCGCCACCGCCGCAATCAATAATGCTAAACACGGCGGAAACCATTTTTGCCGAACCATGCCTATTTCCAGCCTTTGCTTTTGCAAATCAAATCGTAAGCAGCTTGGATTTTTTGC
>RRZU010547751.1_pt1 | contig 16426 bp, 13 predicted proteins | sample 2165561 | NCBI WGS metagenome assembly RRZU01 (sample SAMN10456909, study PRJNA506462) | wastewater metagenome | isolation source: wastewater sludge | place: USA: Moscow, Idaho
AAGTCACTTTGGAAGAAATTTATACAGTCATTGGTACATCATCAGACAAAACATGGGAAATACTGGGAAACTTTTGGAATCCAGTTCTTGACAGTAAAACAATCTCCAATCACTATCATGAGTTTGAACCCTCATTAGAATTTGTTTATGAAGACCTCATCTTCCCCCATATGCGCTATCTTCTCAAAAGACTAAGAGAAGAAGATATTCTTGTGGGTCTTGCCTCCGCTTCTTCTAGAGTTGCCATCAATAACGTCATTACAGACACAAATATCAAAGATGCCTTTCACTCCACAATCAGTGGTGAAGAAGTCGCTGCTTCAAAACCAGCACCTGATGTCTACTTAGAAACGATGCAAAGATTGGGCGTCAAACCTGAAAATACCATCGTAATCGAAGATTCTCCATCAGGCATCAAAGCAGGTAAAAGTGCAGGTGCTACAGTCATTGCGATCAAAGACCATCGCTTCGGCTTAGATCAATCACAAGCAGACCATAAAGTCAAAGATCTTATGGAAGCTTATAATCTTATCATGAAGCTATTTGAAATTTAAGAGCCAAACGGCTCTTTTTTAATTCCCTTTTCCAACAAATCAAAAAGAGCAGCCTACGCCACTCTTTTATTTCCTATTTAATCGCTGTAACTTTACTCCACAATTCATTCATGATGGGCTTGACTTGAGCATTAAAATAGAATGCTTCATCTTTATCATAACCAACACGAGGGTTATAAGCATTAATACCCGCAAACTCACCATCATCTGTGGAAAGTTTTTGTGCTACCTTTGTGATTGGGCTTGTATAGCCAACCTCAAGAGAAATTTTTTCTGCATTATTCTCTTCTAACACAAAGTTAATGAATTCATGTGCTAGATCGACTTCTTTGGCATTTTTAGTAATGACCATTGCATCAAGCCAGATGTTGGTGCCTTGGTGTGGTTCTAAGTATGCGAGATTCTCATTTTCACTCATAACGTAAGTTGCATCACCTGAATACATCACAGCTAAATCTTTTTCGCCACCTGCCATTGCATCAATAACTGTATCATCAACATAGACTGGATTCATCGTTTTTTTCATATTTACAAGCCAGTCATATGCTTCATTGAGTTCATCTTGGTTTTCAGTATTCATTGAATAACCTAAAGCTTTTAAAGCCACCATGAATGCATCACGCTCTGAGTTATAGAAGAAGTTGTTGTCTTTATATTCTTCATCTAACAGAATATCCCAACCCAAATTTTCAATTTTACTTGGATTAATGGTTTCTTTATTATAAACAAGACCCACTGACCCTACAAAGTAAGGTACAGAATAAGCATTGTCTGGATCATGATGTGCATTTAAATATGCTTCATCAATATTTACGTAGTTAGGAATTTTCCCAAAGTCCAATGTTTGAAGTTTGTCTTCTTCAATAAGGCGTTGAATCATATAATCTGATGGAATTAAAACATCATAATCTTCACTGGATAATTTTGTATACATCAGTTCATTGGATGAGAAGATATCATATTGAACACGTACACCAAATTCTTTTTCAAAATCACGGATGACAGTACGATCAATGTACTCTCCCCAGTTATATACTTTTAAAACTTGTTTGTCACTTTTTGAACAACCTGCAAGGGCAATGCTGATGAGTAATACGATTAATAATTTTTTCATTTCTTTCCTCCTAAGCGCTGAGCGCTTTTTTACTGGTGTTCTTTCTTAACACCGGTACAACATTGATCATAATTAAGAATAAGGATACAACCCCTACCATAATCGTGCTGAGTGCATTGACTGATGGATTAATGCGTTTAGACATTGTATACACCATCATTGAAATATTATTGACCCCATTGCCACTCACAAAATATGAAATCACAAAGTCATCAAATGACATGGTAAATGCAAGGAGTGCCGCAGAAATAATGCTGGGGGTAATTTGTGGCAGAATCACCTTTGTGAGTGTTTGAGTGGGGGTGGCTCCAAGATCCATCGCCGCGTCCGCAAGGTTTGGATCTAACTTTCTAAGTTTTGGCAAGATTGTTAAAATAACATAAGGAATACTAAAGGCAATATGCGCCAGTAACATGGTCATCAAACCACGTGGTACTCTGAATGCAATAAACAGCAACATCAAACTGATGGCAGTCACAATCTCAGGATTCATAATCGGTAAGTTATTGACTTGTAGTACGATGCTTCTTAAGAGTTTCTTTGAATTCACAAGCCCAATGGCACTGAGTGTTCCCACAAGCGTTGAAATAAAAGTTGAGAGTAATGCCACTACAACAGAGACTTGTACTGCCGCCATCATTTCACGATTCGCAAATAAATCTTCATACCATCTCAAAGAAAAACTTGAGAACTGAGTGAGTGATTTACTGGAATTAAATGAGAAGACAATCATAATCACAATGGGTAAATAAAAGAAGATCAGCATTGTGATTAAACTCAAGAGTTTTGAAAATTTATATTTTTTAAATCCAACCATTATGCCACTCCTTTCGCTTGTTTCGATTGATTTTGAATATCTTGGTCAAAACGTTGTGCTAAATGCATGGATAGCATAATGATCACTGCCATAATTAATGAAATGGCTGAACCAAAGTTCCAGTTTCCCACCTGCACAAATTGATTTTCAATCAAGTTACCAATTAAAACATAAGAACCACCGCCCAAGAACTGTGGAATCACAAATGTAGAAACAGCAGGTAAGAATACAAGGGTAATTCCTGAAATAACACCTGACAGTGAAAGTGGGAAGACCACTCTAAAAAATGTTTCAACTCGGTTTGCGCCCAGATCATAACTGGCTTCAATTAAAGATTCATCCATTCTATTTAAAACGGTATAGATTTGTAGAATCATAAAAGGTAAAAAGTTATAAACCATACCCAAGATGACCGCAAAGTCAGTATAGAGCATCTTCACAGGTCCTAAGCCAAATTTCGCTAAGAATGTATTAATTAACCCCACATCAGATAACAAGCTGATCCATGCATACGTACGAATGAGCATGTTTATCCACATCGGGATGGTAATCAGTAATATCATCAAGGTTTGCATACGCTCTTTTAAACGAGATATCATAAACGCCAAGGGATAACCAATGAGTAATGAAATCACGGTTGTGATCCCTGCGATTTTTAAAGATTGAATGAGTACTGCCACAAAAACAGGATCAAAGAATTTTTTAAAGTGATCTAAAGTAAATTTAATTTGAACCACTTCATTCATATCAGGACTACTGAACGCGTAATATACAATCAGTAACATCGGGACAACAAGAAATAAAGTGACCCACATAATATAAGGAATGACTAATTTTTTATATGTTCTCATCAGTACGCCTCCATCTTGGACATGACATGAATGTCTTCAGGATGGAAGAAAATACCCACTGTTTTCCCTTCTTCTGTTAAGTCTGTTGAGTGAATGATAAACTCACGGGTCTCAGTCTTCACCACAATCTCGTAATGAACCCCTTTAAATAAAATAGAATCCACAACACCCACAAGTTTTCCTTCTTCAACAGACACAACATCCAAGTCTTCAGGTCTAAACACAATATCAACATCTTCATTTTCTTCAAATCCAAAGTCAACACATTCGAAGTTCTGTCCATCAAATGATACAAGTCGATCTTCAATCATAGTACCTTCTAAGATATTTGAAGCCCCAATAAAGTCCGCCACAAAGCGGTTTTCAGGTTCATTATAAATATCCATGGGTGTTCCAATTTGTTGGATCTCCCCTTCATTTAAGACCACGATTTTATCTGACATGGTTAAGGCTTCTTCTTGGTCATGGGTTACATAGATAAATGTAATCCCAACATCTTGTTGGATTGCTTTTAATTCATGTTGCATTTCTTTTCTAAGTTTTAAGTCAAGTGCGCCCAGTGGCTCATCAAGCAGCAATACCATAGGCTCATTCACAAGTGCACGCGCAATCGCAATACGTTGTTGTTGGCCCCCTGAGAGTTGTGAAATATCACGTGATTCAAAACCTTCAAGACCCACAAGTTTTAACATTCTTTTTACTTTTTGATCAATCACTTCTTTTGCTTCTTTTTTGATTTTTAATCCAAAAGCAATATTATCATACACATTCATATGAGGAAATAAGGCATAACGTTGAAAGACTGTATTGAGTTCTCTTTTATGGGCTGGAAGACTAGAAATCTCAATCCCATCAAAATAAACTTCACCAGAATTGGCTTCTAAAAATCCACCCAGAATTCTTAGGAGTGTTGTTTTACCACAACCAGATGGTCCCAGCAGTGTCACAAATTCATTTTCAAATATATCTAAATTGATACCTTTTAAAACTAAAGTATCATCAAAACTTTTTACAATGTTTTTAAATTCTATTAATGCGTTCATCTTCTACTCCTTTTAAAAAATGGGTGGGGTACAAACCCACAATATTTTCGCAACTTGTTTATGTTCGTTCACAAGTTTGTGTGCTTCTTGTCCTGTGATATAAAAAGTCTGTCCTTTTTTCATGACTTTCTTTTCATCGCCATAAACTAAGGTAACTTTCCCTTCCAATACATACGCAAACTCTTCACCTTCATGCGGCAAAATTTCATCCGAAGATCCACCATGTTGAAGTTCAAGTAAGATTGGTTCCATTTCATTTTTCTGTGCATTGGGAATCACCCACGTCACTTTCGTATCTTCTTTCTCATCCACAAAGAAATCCGCTTCTGTAAAAACAACCTGTTCAGAAGATGTTTCCTTAAAGAACTCTGACATATCCATGCCCAAAGCTTCCACAATATCATAAAGCGTTGATATAGAAGGCGAAGTAATGTCATTTTCTATTTGGGATAAAAACCCTTTTGAAAGTTCACAACGACTCGCAAGTTCCTCTAAAGTCAATCCATTTTGATTACGATATTTCCTTAATTTTTTACCAATTTCCATGAAACCCACCTGTTTACCTTTACTAAACTAAAAGATTACATACGTTAAACTCAATGTAATTATACACAGTATTTTTATTTATTCAAGTGATACAAAGTAAGTTTTTAAAATTAATTTACATGGTGCCTAACCCATTAGAAAAAGTGCGCTTTAAGGGTATAAAAAAAAGATAATCTATAAAATAAATTATCTCCTTACATCTATTATATGATATTTTCTTACAACACTTAATTAAAATGACTGTTTTATGTTTTCAAACATCCCAATTTTACACAAAAAAACAACCCGCGTTTCACTTTGGGTTGTTCTGAATTGAAATCAATTATGCATTCTCAATGAATTTAATCATTGCTGGTTTTGGTAAGAATCCTGTACGGTTTACGGGTTTACCATCTTTGAATAAAATTAATGTAGGGATGGACATCACATCAAATCTTTGTGCGAGTTCGCCATCTGCATCTACGTCAACTTTAACAATTTTAACTTTATCTTGCATTTCTTCTTGTACATCTTTAAGAATTGGGGTAATCATCTTACATGGTCCACACCAGTCGGCATAGAAATCAACTAAGACTAAACCCTCTTTAATTGTTTCATTAAAATTTTTAGCATTTATTACTTCCACGGTTAATCCTCCTCATTTCTTGATATATTATAACACAAATAAAATTGTTTACAGATTTTATGCATTATAGCTTTACACCTTTAGGTATTCTATATTTTAAAATTCCTGGGTGATGTTTAATTTTTAAATGGTTCCCTTTAAAGATTTCTCCATCACATCCATAGATGACTTCTTTGTCTGCTTGAATGTCTAATTCAGTCACATATTTAAACTCCACAATGTCAAAGTTCTCATGTTTTCCCTTCATGTATTTAGGGAGTAATTTCATGGCGCGTAGACGCCCCACACCATCCACAATACACACATCTAGAAGCCCATCTTTAATCAGTGCCTTGGGCGCACTTTTAAAACCTGATCCATAAAAGCGACCATTCATAATGGATAAGAGTGTGATGTCTTTATGGTATTCAAAAACATCATTTGAAATCTTCAATTTAACAGGCTTCATCTTCATGACTTCTTTTAAAGCCGCAACCATATAGATCATAAGTCTTGGAATCATGAGTTTTCCTTTTAAACTGTTTGCGTGCGCATTGATATCTGCATCCACCCCAATATTGGCACAGTTTAAAAAATAATGGTCATTCACTTGGCCCACATCAATATGGTCAGTGGTACCACCATAAACGGTGTCTCTGAGTAAATCAATCACTTCACCTTCATAAGGAATCATTTTAAAGAAGTCATTACCCGTTCCAACTGGAATCACGCAAAACTCATTTTCAAAACTCATCCCATTGACTACTTCAAAAGCTGTCCCATCACCACCAACCGCATAGAGAATGGCATCTTTTTCATAAGTCGCAGCGATTTCTTGTGCATGACCACGATACTTGGTAATGTGAATATCAAAATCATGGGCATCAAAATGCTTCTCTACCCATGCGATTACTTTTTTATAATTTCCAATCCCTGATACGGGATTGATGATGAATACATGTTTCATAAAGTCTCCTAAAGAAAAGGTGCATTTTGCACCTTAAGTTTATTTAGAAATATTATACACTAAATTATTCGTCATTTGAATCAATTGGACCATCATCAGTTCCTTCTTCAGATGAATCCACATCGTTTTCTGGCATTTCATCAACTGGATCTTCTTCCACTTCATCGAATTCAGTGGGTTTGGAAACCTCGGATACTTCAATATAAGAAGGTAAACTCTCATACATACCCGGTTCTCTTGATTGGTAGATGATTTGACCATCATCATAATGATCATTGAATGAAGGATGATCCTTATCAATACGATTTACACTGATTTCTACCCCATGATTTAAGGCCCATGACTTAACCTCAGAGATACTCATCGTCGTAAAGTCTGGCACCTCATATTCTTGAGTTGGCGCAGGTTCTGGTTCCCACTGTGTTACCTCATTGTATAGAGGCGTGTTGTAGTAGTTATAGGCTTCTGCATCAATTTCATATTCATAGGGATAATTAATACTGAAGCTAAAGGGTGTTTCCTGTGGTTTTTTAATTTCAGTTGAACGTGTTTGTTTGATAATTTCACGCACATCTTCTACAGAGTAGCGATAGGGCACAATCACACTCATATTTCCCACCGTAGACACATCACCATGAAGTTGAATTGATCTGATGTTGAACGTTTCCATGGGTGAGACAGGGGACGCGGCAATATTGTTGATCGCAAAACCCAAGAGGGGTGAAATATCACGATTCATACTTAAGTTCATCACAATATTATCTTTTGCTGATTCTAAGACTTTAATCGGTGTTTCCACATTACGTTTTGATTCTTGGAAAATCTTATTCACAAGTTCTTTAATGACATATTGTTGGTTCAATTGTCTTTGGAAGTCCCCAGTTGGGAAGTGATGACGCTCACGCGCAAAGGTAATGACTTGTTGGCCCGTCATGAGGTGTTTTCCTTCTTGAATATACACTTCATGATATTCATTTGGGTTGTCTTCTTTGGGTAAACTACCCCCAAAACTGATGGGACTTTCAATTTCTAATCCGCCCAGTACATCCACAATCTTCACCAACGCATAAAAGTCTGTTTCAAAATAGAAATCAACTTCTGTGTCTAAAAGTTCCTCAACAGTATCAATCAGACACTGACGTGATATTTTACGTGAGTGGTTAATCTTATCTGAACTTTGGTTTCTATAACAGCTTATGGGCACATAAGAATCACGCGCAATACTGGTCATGGTGACATCTAGTGTATTCGGGTTAATGGTTGTAAGAATAATAGAATCTGCGAGATTTTCATTAATCCCCAGCATCAGAACTGAAAATGGTTCTTCAAGTACTTTCGCAGCGCTTTGCTCGCGGGTTGAGATTTTAATATTAAAATTATGAATGACGTGTGCTTCTCTTAAAGCATCTTGTGCATACTCAGACATCCCTTCAGCATAACTGTTAAAGTGCTTGGGTAAAATTGCGACATCTAATGTTTCAGCTTCAATAAGACTGTGTAACATGTCTTCATAACGATCATAGACTTTAACTTCTACTGTAGGCGATTGATTTGAGATTTCTTTTTTAATGGCTTCATTAAAAATTTCATCCCCTTCAACATATCCTATAGAGTTTTCAGAGAAAAGATTATCCGCTGTTTTGCCTTCTTCTAAAGTCACAAATGAATAATCCAGTAACTCTTCATTATCCTGATCAATTAAAGCGTCAATCCCTTTATTCAAACGGTTAGTGAAGTATACAGTAAAACCAAAGCCTAAAATAAGAAGACTTGATATAATCACAAATACTTTTCTTACTGTTGATTTTCGATACGCAAAACCCCAAATAAAGAGTAAGTTAACCAGTAAGGCAAACACGGATATGGCGGATACCGCAATCACAAATCCTTTACGTGAAATACTGAGATAATCCCCCAAGTTAATTAACACAAAAAGAAATAAGATATTCACAACTAAAGATAAGATAAAACCAACTAAAGGTGAATTATAAAATTTAGTGCGCTTCTTCATGGTTCACCTCCACAATCATTGGGATGTTATCCTTGTTCATCATCATGATGACTTGAGCATCTTTTTCATAGACGTTTGTATTAAAGCTTTCTGTTTCTTTATAGGTCCATCGAAGTGACACTGCATATGCATCATGATAATCCCCATAAACATAACGTTCAATGACTTCATCATAAATTTCTTCTTCGCCTTCACTATCAATGATGAAATAATCAATAAATTTAGAATCTGTGACAGTAACTTCACTGACTTCTAAGGTGTCTTTCAAGCCACCATTTTCAAGATAATAATATAAATCATTATAGGTTTGATTTTGTGCTGCTTGGTAGACATTTGTGCGAATATCTTCATCCACAAATTGAATCCCTCCGACATCATTTCGTCTGAACTTATTTGTCCAAGTATAAAAATCTGCCACATAGTTTTGCGCAAGCAGTTCGTATGTATTTTTATCGTCTTTTACATCACTTTCAAGACTGTTTATGAGATCTTCATAAAGTGTTTTTTGAAGTGATGTCGCATTATTTCGAATTGAATAGTACGCATCTTTTTTAACGGCTGTTTTATCAATATCACTGCTGTCATTGATGGTCTTATAAACATAAAAACCACCCACAAAAAGCACCAATATGGATAGGCATAAACCGTAGATTATAAAGTATTTTTTTTGTTTCATAAGTTACCTCGTTTACGTTATAATTTTATAGAACCACATTTTTTTGTCAACTCATTTCACGATTTTCCCTTATATTCACAAAAGTTATGCGTTATAATAATGAAAAGGAGTGATACAGTGAATTATCTCATTATCTCAGACATCCATGGATCACATGAAAGACTGAAAGATGTGCTTGGTACACCTTTAAGTTATGATGGTATTATTTGTGTGGGAGACCACCTTTATCATGGTCCTAGAAATCCCATTTTAGATGACTATAATCCAGCAGCTGTGGCAGACACACTCAACACACTGAACACGCCCATTTTGGCAGTGCGTGGAAATTGCGATTCAGAAGTAGATCAAATGGTACTCCATTACCCCATGATGCAAGATTATACCATTTTGAATAATGATGAAAAAACAATCTTCATCACACATGGTCACATTCACGAACCTAAAGATGCACATCTTACAAGAAGTGATGTCTTCATTTCAGGTCATACGCATATTCCAGGATTCTCGCAAGTAAAAAATACCCTTTGCGTCAATCCAGGGTCGATCTCCCTTCCAAAAGAAGGCCATCCACCCACTTATGCTTATCTCGACGCATCAGGTATTACCATTTATGATTTAGATCATGAAGTTTATATGCGACATAAATTTAATGAGCCTTTATAAAAAGGCTCATTATTTTTTTATTTACTCCAAAGTTTTTCAGGATAAACACCGGTTGTTTGGAAAGTTTTGAATATTTCCAATACTTTTGGTTTATCATCTTGGTAAGTAACCCCAAACCACTGTTCATCAGTTTCAAGGATTCTTACTTTGAGGGTTCCTTCATCAATTAAAGTTCCCACATCATTTGGAAGCAGTGCTTCAGCTTTTAATGGATTCTCTTTAACATCTTCATCTAAGAATCTGATAAAACGTGATGCCATCATGTCAAAGATTTCTGGTGTAAAGCCCCAGAAGTTCATGGAACATAAAGCACCATCCCCTAAGAGTCTTTCATCATCGCCACCCACAACACCTTTGTCAGTACGCTTAATGCCATCTGTTTCAACGATCTTGTTTAAGTAGCCATCTACAGCTTCACAAACACCACGTGTTACAGTACCATGGTCTGTTAAAGTATTGTCCAGTACATAACCCATCATGGATGCTTCACCAGGTGTCACATCTTTTAAAAATTCTGCCATCTTCACAAATGAAGTTTTACCATAGTAGTCATCCGCATTACAAATCATAAAGGGTGTATCTACATGATTTTTAGCACTTAAGAGTGCGTGTGTTGTTCCCCATGGTTTTTCACGACCTTCAGGAACTGTGTAACCTTCTGGAATATCGTTCACATCTTGAAATGCATACTCTACTTCAATAAAGGGACGTAATTTAGAAACCAAGACTTCTTCAAAAATCTCTTCATGCTCCTTACGGATAATTAAAACTAATTTGTTGAAGCCTGCTTCAATCGCATCATAGATTGAAAAATCAATGATTGCTTCACCATTAATTCCAAATTCATCAATTTGTTTCAATCCACCATAACGAGAGCCCATCCCCGCTGCCAAAATAACCAAAGTTAAATCTTTCATCACTTGTATCTCCTTTTACATATCTTCTATCATTGTATCATAAAAGCCCTTGTTTTAAAGGGGCTAATTTAGAAGAGATCGTTATTGTTAAATCATTTAGAGTTTAAAGATTGTTAATTTTAGTTTAGACAAAAGGTATATACGTTTGGCAATGGATAGATAGGAGCATTCTATGGAAGCAGTATTCTTAATTGTTATACTGGTTTTTATTTCGAAAGTTCTTGATAACTAAAGCTTAGTTATTAATCCATTGCCACCCCAAGAAATGGAAAAAGCAGGATCATTCTCCTGCTTTTTCTTATGCAATCCATTGCCATCCACATTATAACATCATTACTTTTATATTCAAAGATTACAATTTAATTAATTGTGTCCTTTTGGTTCGCAGCTTCATAAAGATCTTGATAGTGACCTTTGGTTTGAATGAGCGTTTCATGTTTTCCTTGTTGAAGGATTTCTCCCTCACCCATCACCACAATATTATCGGCATCATGAATGGTTGAGAGGCGGTGTGCAATCGCAATAACGGTTCTTCCTTTTGTGAGACTTTCTAAACTTTCTTGGATTTCACTTTCTGTAATATTATCTAAAGCACTGGTGGCTTCATCTAAAATTAAAATCTTTGGATCTCTTAAGAAAATACGTGCAATACTGATACGTTGTTTCTGTCCACCTGACAACATAACACCACGCTCTCCAACCATGGTTTCATAACCTTTGGGAAGGTTGTGGATGAAATCATGGATTTTTGCCTTTTTAGCTGCTTCAATGATTTCAAGACGCGTTGCGTTTGGTTTTCCATACGCAATGTTATCCGCAATACTCCCCCAAAAGATGGTCACATCTTGTTGGACATACCCGATGTTTTGACGTAAAGAATGTAAGGTCACATCATGAATATCATGACCATCCACATAAATCTTGCCTTTAGATACATCATAAAATCTTGGTAAAAGTTGTGCCACGGTTGTTTTACCGGCACCACTGGGCCCCACTAAAGCATGCATTTCACCAGGTTTAATCTCTAATGTGAAATCCTTTAAGACACCATCATCACTTTTCTCGTACCCAAAACTAACATGGTCAAACGTAATGGCACCTTTCACATCTTCAAGTTCATAAGCCCTTGGTTTGTCTTGAATCTTAACAGGCTCATCCATAAGTTGTTGAAATCTTTCAAAACCAGCCCATCCTTGTTGGAATGTTTCAAGCATCGTCATAAGACGTCTTACAGGGCCCACAAGCATGGAGAAATAAATAAAGTACGCAAACATATCACCTGGCGTAAAGCGATCTGAAATAACTAAGAATGCACCTGCTAAAAGAACAGACACATTGATAAACTGCACAAAGAACTGATTCATCGCATTGGCACTACCTAAAGCATGATAGGCTCCTTTATACGCATCAATATATATTTCATTGTCTTCTTCAAACTTTTCAATCTCAAATGCTTCGTTGGTAAATGCGCGTGTTAAACGAATGCCTGAAATACTGCCTTCAAGACGTGAGTTAATTTGCGCATGTTCTCTTCTTAAACGTCTGAAACCCGTGATCATCTTACGTCTAGAAAACATCAGTCCCATCATGGCCACAATAAACACCACGAATAAAATGGTTGTGACCATAAAGTCTAATCGTATTAAATATAGATATCCCAGAATCATCATCAAACTCACGGCCACAACTTCCTCCACACCGTGGTGTGCAAGTTCTGCCACTTCGTGTAAGTCTGAAGTGAGACGTGTCATGATGACACCTGTCTTATTGTGATCATAGTATTCAAAAGATAAATTTTGAAGTTTCTCAAAAGCTTTCAAACGCATATCTTTTTCAATGGAAATCCCCCACATATGCCCATGATATCCAACCATATAGTGAAAAAATGCATAGAACATCAACAGCACAATCAAAAGTGCTGAAATCATTAAGATTTGTCTGAGATCCTTTGCGGGAATTAAATCATTTAATATATAACGGGTAAAAATAGGAATGGATAGTTCCACCAGCGCAAAACAAACCACCATGCTTAATACCAACATCATTTTCTTTTTATGAGGTTTATAATATTTTATAAATTCTCTTAGCATAACATCGCTCCCTTTAACAATTATCCTAACATAACACAGTTACTTTAAATATTGAAATACACAACGAAAAAGACCCGAAGGTCTTCATCAATTATTTAAACAAGTCCATAATTTCGTCTTTAGACATTGAGGAGAATGATCCGGTACTGCCTTCAATGAACATATCAGAGAGTTCTTTTTTTGCTTCCTGCATTTTCAAGATTTTCTCTTCAATTGAATTTTTCATAATTAGCTTAAAGACATTCACATCTTTTGTTTGTCCGATGAGATGTGTCCTATCGGTTGCTTGGTTTTCTGCAGAGACATTCCACCAAGGATCAAAGTGAATGACATTTTGTGCAGCGGTTAAGTTAAGCCCCACACCTGCCGCTTTCAGTGACATCAAAAATACACCTGTTTTATCATTTTGAAATGCATCCACAAGTCTTCTTCTTTCTTCTTTTGATGTTTGTCCTGTCAGTTTATAATATTTAATATTATGATGATTCAACATCTCTTCCAGTAAATCTAATGTAGACGTAAAGGATGAAAAGACAAGCACTTTCTCTTCGCGCTCAATCACAGATTCAATGACTTCCATTGCCCCTTTCATCTTGGTGGATGGTTCTTTAAAGTCTTCATATAAAAGCCTTGGGTCACAACAAATTTGTCTGAGTTCCCCCAATATTTTAAGAATCTGTAATTTATCAGGATTTTCCATTCCTAGGATTTCTCCCACAGCACTGCTTCCTTGCGCAAGCTTTGCGAGATAAAGTTCTTCTTCTTGTGGGTTAAAATCAAAACCAAGAATTTTTTCAGATTTTTCAGGTAAATCATCCAACACTTCTTTTTTCGTACGTCTTAGAATAAAGGGTTCTACAAGACTTCGAAGTCTTGTAATGGCCACTTCATCTTGATCCAGCGAAATGGGTCTTTCAAAGTGATTTCTAAAGTAATGATAAGTATAGAGATAGCCTGGCATCAGAAAGTCAAAAATACTCCAGAGTTCTGATAATCTATTCTCAATGGGGGTACCAGAAAGCGCAATACGGTGTTTTGAATCAATTTGTTTTACAGCCCTTGCGGATTTTGTGTTCGCATTTTTAATATACTGGGCTTCATCTAAAATCATGGATTCAAATTGCATCTCATCATACAGGGCGACATCAGATCTCATATAGTCATAAGTGGTGATGATGACATCATAGTCTTGAATTTTAGAAATTAAAGCACGTCGTTTATCTTGTGTTCCGTTTATACACAGTGTTTTTAAAGGACTTTCAAATTTCTTGAATTCCTGTTCCCAGTTGTACATTAAAGATGCAGGACATACAACAATGCTTGGTTTCTCTCTTTTTTGTCCTTCTAAATATGCAATGACTTGAAGTGTTTTCCCCAGTCCCATATCATCGGCTAAAATACCACTGAGATTGGCTTGACTGAGCATCATGAGCCATCTTACGCCATGGATTTGGTAGGGTTTTAAAATGTCTTTAAAACGAGGTACAATTTCAATATCATCAATTGACATGTCTTTAAACTTATCAGTAAATACGTTGAGACTTTCATGAAGATCAAAGTCCAGTGTTTTAAATGTATCCTTCGACCCTTCTACTTGAAAGGCTCTAAATAGGGGTACTTTTGATTTTGTTTCAAAGTGTAACTCATCAAGACTGAGTGTCTTGGTGATTTCATCGAGTTCCTTTAAATCTTCTGATTCTAAGTTTAAAATCAGCCCATTATCAAGGCGATGATATTTCTTCTTACGCTTATACATTCTTAAAATTTCAGAGAGATCTTTTTGTGAGACTTGAAGACTGCTGACATCAACTTCTAAGAGCCCATGATTGACACTGATTCCCACTTGGATTTTAAGTGATGAGGGGCGATCAATACGCTTTAAAGATTCACTGGCATAAACTTCAACATCTTCACCCAGTACTTCTAAACCATGTTCTAAAAATTGAAAGGTTTTTGATTCTAAAAGTGACACGGTCATCAAATCATCAATGATAAAATGATCTAAAACACAAAGTCTTGCATAAATCTTAGAAACTATATCGGGCAGTCTTAAATGTTCACTTTCATCCAGACCATTCAAGATATGACCCTCTTTTGTTTCTACATCAAACTTAATTTGAAGTGCATCATTATCAACATCCAAATAAAGTTTGAGTGCTTCCACGATTTCCAGTTCTAGTTTGGGTGTACCCAAGAGTTTGATTTCAGGTGTTTCTTCAAAGGCATGCATCAGTGTAATCAGAGTTTGTGTGTCTACAGGCATGTAAGCGCGTGTATAGAGTTTTTGTATGGTTTTTGAGACAAGGGGGTGTTCAATGGTAAAACGTGTGAGCTTCCCTCTTTTTTCATGCATTTCGATTTGATAGAAATCACCATTTTGTTGCATGTATTCATCTTTTTCCACAATACGTAAAATATAAGCATCATCCTCAAACATCTCAACATCAACTTCTGCCACAAAAGGGCGTTCTAAAAGATCAATATTATGATAATGTTCTGGAAGTTTTTCTAACATCTTATACATGGCATCAATAGAATATGCATTAACTTCAATGTCACGGGCTGTTTTCTCATCGATTTTCACAAGTTTTTCCAAATCATTTAAGATCATACGTGTTGGCTCATCGAAAATAGAAATATCGTGGACCAGAGTTAAATATTTCCCATAGGTTACTTTTTCTTTATGTTCAATCTGTTGTAAGAGTGTTGGGAAGTTTTTGATGACATACATTCTTTCATCCCCAATTCTTCCAGAAAGATGATAACTGGGTGTTGGGTTGTGGTTAAATCCATACGCATAATGGCGATAGTATTGATGATAATAAGGTTCTAGCACAAATTCTATACGGTATTTATTTTTTTGAAGCAAGATTTCAAAAATGTCTTGTTCGTGGATTAGGTGGTTTTTCACAAATTCTTGATTGTTTTTGATTTCATCCAAATATCGTGCGCGTAGTTCTTTCTTTTCAATTTCTTTTAAAACATCTAAGTGCGTCATCTTAAGCATGTTTTCTTTTCCTTGAAGATAATCCACATAATAGTAGCCCGCTAAAATAACATGACCACATACATTATTAGGGTCATGATACAAACAATCACAATTACTGTTCAAAAGCATCCCTTGAGAAAAGGTTAAGTTACAACTCACAGTATTGCCCCAATTATCCTTTACATCCGCCATAAAAATAAGACGGCCATTTTCTTCATGGATACCAAAATCAACGACACCTTTACCGTCGTTATAGTATCTTTTAGCCCAATTTCTATTTCTCAGTGAATAAGCCTGTCTGTCTATATCTTTAATTGTGATCATCGTTCCACACCCTTTTCATAATTGTCTATCATCCTATATTGTACAACATTTAAGGATATTTTTCTTTAGAAACATGAAATAAAAAAGACCACACTCAATTATTTTATTAAGTGCACGTCTTATGTATTCCATTCAAAGTCATTCCTAGAGTAAGCGCACTTGTTATTTTTATTGTATAATTTAAATGTGCACTTCTTAGGAGGATAAAAATATGAAGAAGTATAATCATTTAACTTTAGAAGATCGATTAATAATTGAAA
>RRZU010166764.1_pt1 | contig 16421 bp, 12 predicted proteins | sample 2165561 | NCBI WGS metagenome assembly RRZU01 (sample SAMN10456909, study PRJNA506462) | wastewater metagenome | isolation source: wastewater sludge | place: USA: Moscow, Idaho
CCGAACAAACCCGCATCGTCGCCAAGCTCGAAGAGCTGCTGTCTGACCTCGATGCCGGCGTGGCCGAGCTCAAAGCCGCGCAGAAAAAGCTGGCGCAATACCGCCAATCCCTGCTCAAAGCCGCCGTGGAAGGTGCGCTCACCGCGCAGTGGCGGGCTGCCCGCTCTGCTCCCCTCTCCCCTGGCGGGAGAGGGGCCGGGGGAGAGGGGGGCAGCGCCGCCGACCCTCACCCTCTCCCCAACCCCTCTCCCGTCAAGGGAGAGGGGCTTGAAAACGAAACCGGCGCGCAGCTGCTGGCGCGCATCCTCACCGAGCGCCGCGCCCGCTGGGAAGCCAAACAGCTCGCCAAATTCGCAGACCAAGGCAAAACCCCGCCCAAAGACTGGCAAAAGAAATACCCCGAACCCGTGTCGCCCGACACCAGCGATTTGCCGGAATTGCCGCAGGGGTGGGTTTGGGCGAGCGCAGAACAACTCTGCGAATTCATCACCAAAGGGACGACCCCGCCAAAGGATATTGATGACGGCTCTTCTCCAGATGTTCCTTTTCTGCGTGTCACTAACCTGACCAGCAAAGGTGTGCTTGATTTTTCAGATCAAGTGTTTGTTTCCGATTCAACTCACAGGGGTTTCTTGACACGCTCAATAGTGCTCCCTGGAGATGTGCTTATGAACATCGTAGGGCCACCACTTGGTCAAGTTTCAGTGGTCCCTGATAGCTACTCGGAGTGGAATATCAATCAGGCAATAGCGATTTTTAGAGCTGTGCCTGGGATAGCAAACAGTTTTTTATGCTCATGGCTTTTGTCTCTGACGGCGTGTCTGTGGCTGAAATCACGTGCAAAGACAACTGCAGGACAAACCAATCTTACGCTGGAGCTTTGCAGATCTCTGCCAGTTCCGTTGCCGCCAGAATGTGAGCAAATGCAGATAAGTGAATTAATCACCGAAGTGTTGACTGCGGCGAACAATCAGCAATTGGCCATCGAGCACTCCCTCAAGCAATCCACCGCCCAACGCCAAAACCTCCTGCGCGCCGCCTTTGCCGGTGAGTTGGTGCCGCAAGACCCGAGCGACGAGCCCGCCAGCGCCCTGCTCGAACGCATCCGCGCCGAGCGCGCCGCGCAGGCGGGTGTGAAAAAACCGCGGGGGCGCAAGGTGAAGGAGAGCGCATGAACGCTGAAACGCAGTTTCAGGACAACAAGTCGCTGCGCCTGCTGCAAGGTGGCAAGGCGGGGTGGGTGGCGCTGGCGGCCGATTGCGTCTGTTTTGCCAATGCGGCAGGCGGGGTGCTGCGCATCGGCATCGAGGATGGGGCGTGCGCGCCGCCCGCCCACCAGCGCATTGAACAAGCCATGCTCGATACGCTGCGCAAGCGCCTGGGTGAGCTGACGGTGAATGTGCTGCTGGCACCGGAGCGGGTGCTGGCCCCCAATGGGGGCGAATACATCGCGCTGCGCGTGGCGCGCTCGGTGGGTGTGGCATCGACCAGCGACGGGCGCTATTTTTTGCGGGTGGGCGATGCCTGCCGCCCGGTGGTGGGCGACGATGTGCTGCACCTGCTCAGCGACCGCTCCAGCATGCCTTGGGAGACGATGTTGCCCGCCGCCGCGCCCGCGCCCACGGTGGATGCGGCCAAAAGCCAGGCCTTGCTGGCGGCGCTGCGCGCATCAGAGCGCGTCAAGCCCGATGTGAAGGAAAAGACCGATACCGAGTTGTTGGTGCATTACGGCTTGCTCGATGGCGAGCGGTTGACGCACCTGGGCGTGCTGATGCTGGGCTCGGCCATGGATCGGGCGCGGCTGGGCAGTGCGCCCATTGTGCAGGCCGTCAAGTTCGACGAGTTGGGGCAGAAGATCAACAAGTGGAGCTGGGACGACTACCGGCTCTCTCCTGTCGAGCTGCCCGATGCGGTGTGGAGCGCGATTGCCGACTTTCACGAGAGCTATGAGCTGCCCGATGGTCTGTACCGACAGTCCTTGCCTGCATATGACAAACGGGTGGTGCGCGAGCTGCTGGTCAATGCCCTGGTGCACCGGCCTTATACCCAGCGCGGCGACATTTTTTTGAATTTGCATCCCGATCGGCTGGAAGTGGTCAACCCCGGCCGTCTGCCGCTGGGGGTGACGCCGCGCACCATCTTGCACGCCATGCGAAGACGCAATGAGCGCATGGCGACGCTGTTTCACGACTTGAAGCTGATGGAGCGCGAGGGCACGGGGTTTGACCTGATGTACGACGTGCAGCTCTCGCACGGGCGGGCGGTGCCGGTGCCTACCGAGGGGGCCGATTCGGTCTGCGTGACGGTGGGGCGGCGCGTGCTACGCCCCGAGGTCATTCGCCTGATGGCTGACGCCGATGCACGCTTTGGCTTGCGGCGACGTGAGCGCATTACGCTGGGGCTGCTGGCTGCCAGCGAGGGGCTGACGGCCCGCGAGCTGGCGGCCCGCTTGGAGCTCGATACGGTGGACGACCTGCGCACGGCATGGCTGGGCCGCTTGCTCGATTTGGATTTGGTGCAGTCCAGCGGCAGGACGCAGGCGGTGCGTTACTTTGTCAATCCTGCCGTGTTGCTGGGGGCGGGGTTGGATGAGCAGACCACCCTGCAGCGGATCGAGCCGCACCGGCTGCGCGCCCTGATCGTCGAGGATTTGACGCGCTATCCGGGCTCGCCGTCCGGGGAGGTCAATCGCCGGGTGGGCCCCGAGGTGCCTTACCGCACGCTCAAACGGGCACTGGATCAACTGGTTGAGCAGGGCCGGGTGCGCTTTGAGGGGCAGGCACGAGGGCGCAGGTATTGGGTTGAACCCGAAATTTGAACTCCATTTGGAAGAATCTGCCAAATCGCGCCATATCGATGCAAATCCATCTGACGCATCCTCCGTATGTCTGTATAAGCTATTGATTTATAAATATTTTTTTATCTGCCACGGCATTTTTGGCAGATAAAAAAACAGCCGGATGGCAGATAAATAACCCACCATCGACCATGAACACATCTTCCCTCGTCCAGAAAGTCTGGAACTTCTGCCACACCCTGCGCGACGATGGCGTGGGCTATGGCGACTATCTGGAGCAGCTGACCTATCTGCTGTTCTTGAAGCTGGCGCACGAGTACGCGCAAGAGCCCTACAACCGCGACACCAAGATTCCCAAGGGCTACGACTGGGCCAGCCTCACGCCCCGCGTGGGCGAGCCGCTGGAGGCGCATTACCTGGCCACGCTGCACCGCCTGGGGCAGGAGCCGGGCATGCTGGGCGCGATCTTTTTCAAGGCGCAGAACAAGATCCAAGACCCGGCCAAGCTCAGCCGCCTGGTGCAGATGATCGACGCCGAGAGCTGGATCAGCCTGGACGCCGACACCAAGGGCGATCTGTACGAGGGCCTGCTGCAAAAGAACGCCGAGGACACCAAGAGCGGCGCGGGCCAGTACTTCACGCCGCGCGTGCTGATCGACGCCATGGTGGCCTGCGTGCGCCCCGAGCCGATGAAGACCATTGCCGACCCGGCCTGCGGCACGGGTGGGTTCTTTTTGGGCGCGTACAACTGGCTGACCCGCCCGGGAGCGCCGCTCAACAAAACCCAAAAAGCGTTTTTGCGCGATGGGACTTTTTACGGCAACGAGATCGTGCCGGGCACGCGCCGCATGTGCTTGATGAACCTGTTTTTGCACAACATCGGCGAACTGGACGGCGAGCCTGCGGTGCAGCGCTCGGATGCCTTGATTACCGAGCCGCAGCGCAAGGTGGACTATGTGCTGGCCAACCCGCCCTTTGGCAAAAAGAGCAGCATGACCATCACCAACGAGGAGGGTGAGGAAGACCGCGAGGCGCTGACCTACGAGCGCCAGGATTTTTGGGAAACCACGTCCAACAAGCAGCTCAATTTTTTGCAGCACATCGTCAGCATGCTCAAGCTGGACGGCAAGGCGGCCGTGGTGCTGCCCGACAACGTGTTGTTCGAGGGCGGGGCGGGCGAGAAGATCAGGCGCAAGCTGCTGGAAACCTGCGACGTGCACACCGTGCTGCGCCTGCCCACGGGCATTTTTTACGCCCAGGGCGTGAAGGCCAACGTGGTGTTCTTCGACAACGCGCCCAAGGATGGCCGCGTGCATACGCAGGGCGTGTGGTTTTACGACCTGCGCACCAACAAACATTTCACGCTGAAAACGCGCACGCTCAAAAGCGAGGATTTGCAGGACTTCATCGCCTGCTACCACCCCGAAAACCGCCATGAGCGCGTGGCCAGCGAGCGCTTCAAATACTTCAGCTACGACGAGCTGGTGGCGCGCGACAAGGCCAGCCTGGATATCTTCTGGCTCAAGGACGACAGCCTGGATAACCTCGACGACCTGCCGCCGCCGGATGTGCTGCAGCAGGAGATCATCGAGCACCTGGAGGCGGCGCTGGCGGCGTTTCGGGATGTGGCGGCAGCGCTGCCGGGCCGCTGATAGACAAGGCCCCCGCCATGCCCCACCAACCCGCCTACACCCACAACGCCCAGCCCATCACCCGCGAGGCTTTTTACGCCATCGCCTGCGACCCGGCGCGCAGCGTGGCGGTGGAGGCCTGCGCCGGGGCGGGCAAGACCTGGATGCTGGTCTCGCGCATGCTGCGCGCGCTCTTGGATGGCGCCGCGCCGCACGAAATCCTGGCGATCACCTTTACCAAAAAGGCCGCGGGCGAGATGCGCCAGCGCCTGCAGGAATGGCTGGAGGACTTTGCCCACCAGCCCTTGGAGCGGCTGGAGCAAGAGCTGATGGATCGCGGTTTGGATGAAAATGGACCGCAAGGCGCACGGAGCAAGCGCGAGCAGCTACAAAACCTATATCAAACCCTGCTCGCCAGCGGCCGCCCGCTGCAGATTCGCACCTTTCACAGCTGGTTTGCCGCGCTGCTGTCCACCGCCCCGCTGGCGCTGCTGCAGGAGCGCGGCCTGCCCACGCATTACGAGGTGCTGGAGGACGACGCCCCGGCCAAGGCCGCGGTGTGGCGGCCGTTTCTGGCCGCCGTGGTGCAGGACGAAAGCCTGCGCGCCGACTACGAGGCCATCGTCGCCGCCCATGGCCGCAGTCAGACGCACAAGGCGCTGGAGGCGGCGCTGGATAAGCGCGTGGAGTTCCAGCTGGCCGACGAGGCGGGCATCGTCGCTGCCTCGGTGCCGCCTTTTGGCCAGCAGTACCCGGCGCTGGCCGGGCTGGATTGTCCGGCCCAGGCGCTGGCGGGCGCGGGGGTGGCCGAGCGCTGGCTGGCGCGCGCCAAGCTGCTCGGGGCCGAGAGCAACAAGACGCCGCAAAAGGCCGCCGACGCCGTGGTGGACGCCTTTGCCTGCCTGGACCTGGACGCGCGGCTGGACATGCTGCGCAAGGCCTTCTTCGTCGCCACGGCAGACCGGCTGACGAAGAACCTGGAGAAGTTCGCCCCCGCGCAGGAGGCCGAGCCCGAGCTCACGCTGCTGTGCGCCGCGCGCGCCCAGCACCAGGCCTGGCAGCACCAGGGCCGCATGGCGCGCCTGTCGCGCTGCCTGATCGCCTGCTTTGCGCAACTCAAGCGCGAGCGCGGCTGGGTGGACATGAACGACGTGGAGCGCACGGCGCTCACGCTGCTGTCCGACCCCATCCTCTCGGGCTGGGTGCAAGAGAGGTTGGATGCGCGCGTGCGGCATCTGCTGATCGACGAGTTTCAGGACACCAACCCGCTGCAGTGGCAGGCGCTGCACGCCTGGCTGTCGGGTTACGCCGGCGCGGGTGGCGGGCAGCAGCCGCCCAGCCTGTTCATCGTGGGCGACCCCAAGCAGAGCATTTACCGCTTTCGCCGCGCCGAGCCCCAGGTGTTTCAGGCCGCGCAGGCCTTTGTGCGCGATGCCTTTGGCGGCGACCTGCTGGCCTGCGACCACACGCGGCGCAACGCGCTGGGCGTGATCACCACCGTCAACAGCGCCATGCAGGCGGCGCAGGGCCAGCAGGAATACAGCGGTTTTCGCGAGCACACCACCGAATCGCAACAAGCGGGGCTGCTGCTGCGCCTGCCGCCCATCACCAAGATGGACGCGGCGCAGGATGATGAAGGTGATGCCGGGGAGGGCCTGCCCTGGCGCGACAGCCTGACCGAGCCGCGCCACGAGGCCGAGGAAACCCTGCGCATGCAGGAAAGCGCCCAGGCCGCGCGCTGGGTGGCAGCGCAGATGGCGGCGGGCATTGCGCCGGGCGAGATCATGGTGCTGGCGCGCCAGCGCGAGCGCCTGGCGCGCATGGAGGAGGCCTTGCGCGCCCTGCACATCCCTTGCGTGCAGCCGGAAAAGGCCGACCTGGCCGCGGCGCCCGAGGTGCAGGACATGGTGGCCCTGCTCGACGTGCTGGTCTCGCCCGCGCACGACCTGTCGCTGGCGCGCGCACTCAAGTCGCCGCTGTTTGGTTGTGATGACGCGCTGCTCACCCAGCTGGCGCTGCTGCGCCGCCAGGAGAAGCACCGGCAATCGAGCTGGTTCGATTTGCTACAACAACAAGAGCTGTTTACGCTTGATACAAGAGCGCTGGCGGCCAGTTTGATTCAATACCGCGACTGGGTCGCCACGCTGCCACCGCACGACGCGCTGCAGGCCATCTACCGGCATGGCGACGTGCTGGCGCGCTTTGCCGCCAGCGCCCCCGCGCCCGAGCGTGCCGGGGTGCTGGCCAATCTGCGCGCGCTCTTGGGCGCGGCGCTGGCGCAGGACGGCGGGCGGTATCTGACGCCCTACGCCCTGGTGCGCGCGCTCAAGAAGGGCGGCATCCCGGCCCCGGCGCGCGCCGACGCGGGGGCGGTGCGCCTGCTCACCGTGCACGGCGCCAAGGGGCTGGAGGCCCACAGCGTGCTGCTGCTCGACACCGACGCCCAACCAAAAAAAGCCGAGACCATGGCCGTGTTGGTGGACTGGCCGGGCGAGCAGGCGCTGCCGCGGCGCTTCATATTTCTGGCGCGCGAATCCAGCCCGCCACCCAGCGCAGAGGCCGCCATGGCGCACGAGAAGGCCGAGCGCCAGCGTGAGTTTTTGAACACCTTGTACGTCGCCATCACACGCGCCAAGCAATGCCTGGTGCTGTCCTGCGTGCAATCGAAAAACGCCAACCCCGGCAGCTGGTGGGAGCGCCTGGCGCCCTTGATGCAGCAAGACGTGCAACCGCAGGACGCCGTCGCCGCTGCCAGCGCGGACGCCGCCTTCACCCTGCTGGAGCTGCCGGCGCTACCCCCTATGGCAGGGGGTGAGGGCGCCCAGCCCAGCCCGGCGACGGCAGCAGACCCGGACAGCCTGAGCGCCCGCCAGGGCCAGGCCATGCACGCGCTGCTCGAGCAGGTGGGCGGGGCCGGCGTCCCGTTGGCGCAGGCCCGCAGCAGCGGCTGGGACGCGCGCCGCCTGGCGCGCCTGGCGCGTGAATTTTCTCTGCCGGCCAGCGCCGCCCAGGCCGCCGCCGCCATGGCGCAGACCATCTTGAACGGTGACGGCGCCTGGGCCTGGGACGACGATGCCTTGGACATGGCGGTCAACGAAGCGCCGCTGCAGCACCAGGGCCAAAGCCTGCGCATCGACCGCCTGGTGCGCCTGCGCCAGGCCCGCGCCGACGCGCGCTGGTGGGTGCTGGACTACAAGAGCGCCGCCGACCCCGCGCGCCAACCGGCGCTGATGGAGCAGCTGCAACGCTACCGCCAGGCGGTCCAGCAGCAGCAGCCCGGCGAGGCCGTGGGCGCGGCGTTCCTGACGGGCGAGGGCAGGGTGGTGGTACTGGCGGCTGATTGAGCCGAGAGCTTCGTCAGGGGCGAGGCGGCTCGCCATCCTCGCAACAGGCCTGCTGCAGCAGGGGTAGCAGCCATTGACTGAAGGCCTGCAGCCGCTGCGACAGCTGGCGCCGGTGCGGGTAGACCAGGTGCATGGGCATGGCGGGCGCGGGCCAGTCCTGCAGCAGCTCGACCAGCTCGCCGGCGGCCAGGTGCTCGCGCACGTCGAAGGCCGGAATCTGGATCAGGCCCAGCCCGGCCAGGCAGCAGGCGATATAGGTCTCGGCGTTGTTCACGGTCACGCTGCCGTCCATGGGGCATTGTTGGATGCGGCCTTGCTCCTCCCATTCCCAGGGCGCGGCGCGGCCGCTGCCGGGCGCGGCGTAGTGCACGGCCTGGTGCCGCGGCAGGTCCAGCGGGCTGTGCGGTACCCCGTAGCGCGCCAGATAGGCCGGGCTGGCGCAGTGGATCAGCCGCACCCGCCCCACGGGCCGGGCCACCAGGCTGCTGCTGGCCGGCGTGCCCACGCGCAGCGCGCAGTCCACGCCTTCTTGCACCAGGTCGATGCTGCGGTCGCTGCTGCCCAGCTCGATCTGCAGGCCGGGGTGCAGGGCCAGCCATGCGGGCAGCGCCGGCGCCACCAGGCGGCGGGCGATGCGGCTGGGCATGTCCACGCGGATGCGCCCGGCCAGCGGCCCGGCGTCGGGGCGAAACTGCTGCTCCAGCTCCTCCACATCGGCCACCAGCGAGGGCGCGCGCTCCAGCAGGGCTGCGCCGTCGGGCGTCAGGCTGACGCGGCGCGTGGTGCGGTGCAGCAGGCGGGCGCCCAGGCGCGCTTCCAGCTGCTGCAGCGCCAGCGACACGGTGGGGCGCGGCAGGCCCAGCTGGTCGGCCGCCAGGGTAAAGCTGCCGCTGTGCGCTACGCGGATGAAGATGCGCAGCTGGTCAATGCGATCCATGGAGGGTGATTGGTAGTGATTTATGGATGGAGCATCTATTTTTCAGCATTTATTTGTGTTTTGCTTATCAATAAAGTGGCGCTTTTACCCACAAGGAGCCATCCATGTCCACACACAGCATCCAAGGCAAAGTCGTTCTGATCGCCGGTGGCGCCAAAAACCTCGGTGGCCTGCTGGCGCGTGACCTGGCGGCGCATGGCGCCAAGGCCGTGGCCATTCACTACAACAGTGCCGCCAGCAAGGCCGACGCCGACGCCACCGTGGCGGCGGTGCAAAAGGCAGGTGCACGGGCCGTGGCCCTGCAGGCCGACCTGACCAGCGCCGCCGCCATGGAAAAGCTGTTTGCCGACGCCGTGGCCGCCGTCGGCCGCCCGGACATTGCCATCAACACCGTGGGCAAGGTGCTCAAGAAGGCGATTGCCGACATCTCCGAGGCCGAGTACGACGAGATGAGTGCGGTCAACGCCAAGTCGGCCTTTTTCTTCCTCAAAGAAGCGGGCAAGCATGTCAACGACAACGGCAAGATTTGCACCCTGGTGAGCTCGCTGCTGGGCGCATTCACGCCGTTCTATGCGTCCTACGCGGGCACCAAGGCGCCGGTGGAGCATTTCACGCGCGCGGCTGCCAAGGAGTTGGGCGCACGCGGCATCTCGGTCACGGCCGTGGGCCCCGGCCCCATGGACACGCCCTTCTTCTACGGCCAGGAAAGCGCCGACGCCCAGGCCTACCACAAGAGTGCCGCCGCGCTATCGCCCTTCAGCAAGACCGGCCTGACCGACATCGAAGACGTGGTGCCCTTCATCCGCCACCTGGTCAGCGATGGCTGGTGGATCACGGGCCAGACGATTCTGATCAACGGCGGCTATACCACCAAGTAACGGGGGGAAGCCATGCATGTAGCGCTTGTGATGGCCGGCGGCCTGGTGCTGCTGGGCCTGTTCGTGCTGTTTGGCTGGCTGTGGGGCGCCAGCAGCGCTGGCATGGCGCTGGCGGCCAAGTGGTTTGTGCCGGCCTGGCTGCTGGTGGCGGCGGTGAACATGTGGGTGGGCGTGCAGCACGCGGGTTACAGCGTGCGCGAGGAGGCGCCCATTTTGCTCATCGTCTTTGCCGTGCCGGCGGCGGTGGCTGCTTTTGTGGTGTGGTGGCTGCCGCGTAGCTGAAGAGCTGCGGGCGGTGCGGCCGACTGCGTGGATGCAGGGCCGCAAGGTGGGATGATCGGCGCATGTCTTATGTGAACGATTCTTCCAGCGCGCCCCTCGCGTGCGACGCCGCCATCATCGGCGGCGGCCCGGCCGGGTTGATGGCTGCCGAAATACTGGCCCAGGCGGGCCATTCTGTGCATGTGTTCGACGCCATGCCCTCTGTCGGGCGCAAGTTTTTGCTGGCCGGCAAGGGCGGGCTGAATCTGACCCACTCCGAGCCCTTCGAGGCCTTTGTGTCGCGCTTCGGCGAGCGCCGCGCACAGATCGAGCCGCTGCTGAGCGTCTTTGGCGCCGAGCAGCTGCGCGCCTGGGCGCAGGGCTTGGGCGTCGATACGTTTGTCGGCACCTCGGGGCGCGTCTTTCCCACCGACATGAAGGCCGCGCCGCTGCTCCGCGCCTGGCTGGCGCGGCTGCGTGCAGCTGGCGTGGTGCTGCACATGCGCCACCGCTGGCTGGGTTGGGATGCCGACGGCGCCTTGTGCTTTGCCAGCGCCGCCGGGCAGCAGCGCGTGGCCGCGCGCGCCACGGTGCTGGCGCTGGGAGGCGCCAGCTGGCCGCGTCTGGGCTCCGACGCTGCCTGGGTGCCGCTGCTGGCGGCCAGGGGGGTGCAGATTGCGCCATTGCAGCCGGCCAACTGCGGCTTTGACGTGCCGCGCGTGGACGCGCCCGTGGGCCACCTTTTTGACATTTCGCGGCGCGAGTTCTTTCGCGAGCTGCTGGGGCGCGGCCAGGCATCCGCCGTGGGCTGGACACCGTTTTTTGCCGAGCGCTTTGCGGGCCAGCCGTTCAAGTCGGTGGCCATTGCCTTCACCGACAGCCAGGGCCGTCAGTTTGCGCGGCGCGGCGAGTTCGTCGCCACCGCCACGGGGGTGGAGGGCAGCCTGGTCTATGCCGCCTCCGGCCTGCTGCGCGATGAAATCACGGCCCACGGCCACGCCACCTTCCATCTGGACCTGCTGCCCGACCACAGCCCCGAACGGGTGCTGGCCGAGGTGCGCCATCCGCGTGGTGCGCGCAGCCTGACAAGCCACCTCAAGGGACGGCTGGGGCTCGATGGCATCAAGGCCGCCATCCTCTACGAACAGCTGGGCAAGGTCGGCATGCAGGATGCGCAGCTGCTGGCACAGGCCATCAAACGGCTGCCCATCACCGTGCTGGCCATGCGCCCGGTGCAGGAGGCGATCAGCACCGCCGGCGGCGTGTCCTTCGAGGCGCTGGATGCGCATCTCATGCTGCGGGCCATGCCCGGGGTGTTCTGCGCCGGCGAGATGCTGGACTGGGAGGCTCCCACGGGCGGTTACCTGCTCACGGCCTGCTGCGCCACCGGGCGCGTGGCAGGCGCGGGGGCGGTCCACTGGCTGGCGAGCCCGGTGCCGGCGGATCAGAACTTGGTGCGGTAGTACAGCATGGGCCCGCCGCGCCTGGCACGCAGCAGCAGGCGCGAGTTGCCCTCCAGCTGCAGGCCCACGGCGCCAAACTCCGGCACCAGGCCGCGCGTGCGCGAGCTGGACCACTGCACCTCCACCCGGGTGCCGAAGGTCGGTTGATCCTGGTGCCAGATCATGCCCATGGCATTGGGCATGGCATGCAGTTGCGATGTGCGGGCCCAGGCATGTATGTCCAGTTGCACCCTGCGATCGAGCTGTGAGCGCCAGCGCACGCCCAGGTCAAAGGCTTGCGGGCTCAGTTCCACGCCCCTGGCATACGACACCATGCCCAATGTCAGTCCCAGGCTGGACGCCTGGCGTGGTGTGAGCCAGCCGGTGATATCGGTGTAGTGAATGGCCTGCGGCGACATGGCTCCCGGCTGGCGCAGTGCATCGGACGGGTACAGGGCGCCAAAGTCGGGGTAGCTGTGGCCACGCAGCGTGATGGGGGGCGATGCCGCGCTGGTCAGCGGGTCGGCCACCTGCGCCACCGCAGCCCCGACCCAGACCACAAGGGGCAAGGCGCCGCAAAGCCATGGGCGCCGGCCCAAGGCCGATCTGCGGGCAAATGGTGCAAACATGAGTGCATTCATGACGACACCCTGGAGGACAAAGCCTGGGATCAGTATGAATCACCGGGGTGCGCCCCCCGCCAGCCAAGGCCCCAAGCCCCTGTGGGACAGGGCTGACACGCACGCAGCCCATGCCGGGCCCGGTGGGCGTCTGGCACAGGAAGAGAAAAAGAGGGGGAGGGGGAAGAGAAGTTGACGAGCCTTACCCCCGGCACTGGCTCCACAGTTAGGGCTGCTTGGTTCCCCACCTGACCCGGTTGGCCGCTTCACCATGCGGGGAGGCCCGTCAGCGGCAATTGTACGCGGAACCGGGGGGCGTTTCGGGCTCGCCAAAGGGCGGCGGCGGGCCACATAGAATCACCCCCCATGTCCTATCTCGTGCTCGCCCGCAAATACCGCCCCAAGACCTTCTCGGAGATGGTCGGGCAGGAGCATGTGGTGCAAGCCCTGACGAATGCGCTCACGCAGCAGCGGCTGCACCATGCCTATCTGTTCACCGGCACGCGCGGCGTGGGCAAGACCACGGTCTCGCGCATCCTGGCCAAGTCGCTCAACTGCCAGGGGCCGGACGGCCAGGGCGGCATCACGGCCCAGCCCTGCGGCGTGTGCCCGGCCTGCCAGGACATCGACAGCGGGCGCTTTCCCGACTACACCGAGCTCGACGCCGCCAGCAACCGCGGCGTGGACGAGGTGCAGGGCCTTTTGGAGCAGGCCGTCTACAAGCCGGTGCAGGGGCGTTTCAAGGTCTTCATGATCGACGAGGTGCACATGCTGACCAACACCGCCTTCAACGCCATGTTGAAGACGCTGGAGGAGCCGCCCGAGTACCTGAAATTCGTGCTGGCCACGACCGACCCGCAGAAGGTGCCGGTGACGGTGCTCTCGCGCTGCCTGCAGTTCAACCTGCGGCCGATGGCGCCCGAGACGGTGCTGGAGCATTTGACGCGCGTGCTGGCGGCCGAACAGGTGGCCGCCGAGCCCCAGGCGCTGCGCCTGCTCTCGCGTGCGGCGCGCGGCTCCATGCGCGATGCGCTGAGTTTGACCGACCAGGCCATCGCCTTCGGCAGCGGCCAGCTGCAGGAGGCCAGCGTGCGCCTGATGCTGGGCAGCGTGGACCGCAGCCATGTGTTCCGCCTGATCGAGGCGCTGGCCGCTGGCGACGGCCGCACCGTGGTGGAGACGGCCGACGCCCTGCGCGTCAACGGCCTGTCGGCCGCCAGCACGCTGGAGGAAATGGCTGCCGTGCTGCAGCGCATGGCCGTGCTGCAGGCGGTGCCGCAGATGGCAGCCGCCGTGGACGCCAGCGACCCCGAGGCGGCAGAGATGGCCCGCCTGGCCGCCGCCCTGCCGCCCGACGAAACGCAGCTGCTCTACAGCATCTGCCTGCATGGCCGTACCGAGCTGGGCCTGGCACCCGATGAGTACGCCGCCCTGACCATGGTGCTGCTGCGCCTGCTGGCCTTCAAGCCCGCCGGTGCCGCTGGCGCCACGGCGGAAAAAAAAACTCTGACGCGGCCTGAACCCGCCGCGCCAGCACCGGTTGCCGTCGCAGCTGATCCGCCCGTTGCACCGCTCGCAGTGCAGCCGCCCATCCATGTGGCGCGTGAACCGCAGCCGCCAGCCCCACTGGCTGCACCCGCCGCACCCGAGCCGGCCACGCCCGATGATGTGAACCGCGCGGTGACCGAGGCCATGCTGCAGGATGCGGCGGCGCCCAACGCCGTGCCTGCGGCGCTGCCGGGCCCGGCTGCCGCGCCCACGGTGCGCCTACCCGTGCGCAGCCCTGAGGATTTAAGGCAAAAACAGCATCCAGCGCCCGCCAATCAAGCGCAAACAGCTTCTGAAACAATAGCAATACCGGTGCGCTCCGCACCTGAGCCCGGGCCGCGCCTGCAGGCCGGTGCGGCAGCGCCGCCGCTGGTGACCACCGAGGAGGGTGATGTCTGGCATGCCACCGTGCAGCAGCTCATCGCGCAAGACGCCATCACCGCCCTGGTGCGCGAGCTGGCGCTGCAGTCGCAGCTGATGGCGCGCGACGAGGGCCACTGGCTGCTGCGCGTTGAGCGCGAATCACTGAACCAGCCCCAGGCGCGCGAACGCCTGCGCGCGGCGCTGGAGGCCGCGGGCCATGCGCGCCAGATCAGCGTGGAGCTGGGCGTGGTCAGCGACAGCCCCGCGCGCCGCAACGCCCAGGCCGCCAGCGCACGCCAGCGCGCGGCCGAGGACATCGTCCACAACGACCCCTATGTGCAGCAGCTGGTGCGCGACTTCGGCGCGAAAATCGTGCCGGGCAGCATCAAGCCTGCGTGACACGCTCTTACTTTTTTTAATCAACGAAGGAAATTTCCATGTTCAACAAGGGACAGCTCGCCGGCCTGATGAAACAAGCCCAGGCCATGCAGGACAACCTGAAGAAGGCCCAGGACGAATTGGCCAGCGTCGAGGTCGAGGGCGAATCCGGCGCCGGACTGGTCAAGGTCTTGATGACCTGCAAGCACGACGTCAAGCGCGTGACCATAGACCCCAGCCTGCTGGCCGAGGACAAGGACATGCTCGAAGACCTGGTGGCTGCCGCCTTCAACGCCGCCGTGCGCAAGGCCGAGGAAACCAGCCAGGAAAAGATGGGCAAGATCACCGCCGGCATGCCAGGCCTGCCCGGCGGCATGAAGTTCCCCTTCTGACGGTGCCTGGGCGCACCGCCCCATGTCCGATACCAATTCCCTCGAAGCACTGATCCAGGCGCTGCGGCGCCTGCCGGGCGTGGGCATGAAGTCGGCGCAGCGCATCGCCTTTCATCTGCTGCAGCATGACCGTCCAGCGGCCCAGCAGCTGTCGCAGGCGCTGGCGCAGGCCTGCGCGCAGGTGCGCCATTGCCAGCGCTGCTACACCTTCACCGAGGGCGAGGTCTGCGCCACCTGCATGGACGCGACGCGCGACGCCAGCCGCCTGTGCGTGGTGGAGACGCCCGCCGACCAGGCGGCCATGGAGCGCACTGCCGCCTTTCGTGGCCTGTACTTCGTGCTCATGGGGCGGCTGTCGCCGCTGGACGGCGTGGGGCCGCGCGACATTGGCGTGCAAAAGCTGCTCGAGCGCGCCGGCGACGGCGTGGTGCAGGAGGTGATCCTGGCCACCAGCTTCACCGCCGAGGGCGAGGCCACGGCCCACGCCATTGCCGAGGCGCTCAGGCGCCGCGGCATGCATGTCACGCGCCTGGCGCGCGGCGTGCCGGTGGGCAGCGAGCTCGAATACGTGGATTTGGGCACCATTGCCCATGCGCTGGCGGATCGGCGGTGACATAAACGCACAACGCACAACGCACAACCGAGGCCCCAATGTCCAACACCTCTTTCACCCTGGCGTACGGCTGCGTGCTGGTGGCGGCGCTGCTGCCCATGTTTTGTGCCCTCCTGGCCAAGGCCGGGGCCATGCCCAGGGGCGGCAACCGCGACCCGCGCGCCTGGCTGGCGGCGCAAAGCGGCTGGCGTGCCCGCGCCAATGCGGCCCAGGCCAACGGCTTCGAAGGCCTGCCGTTCTTCATCGGCGCGGTCATCATCGCCCACCAGCTGGGTGCGCCGCAGGCGCGCCTGGATCAGCTGGCCTGCGCCTTCATCGTCCTGCGCCTGGCCTATATCGCCCTGTATGTGAGCGACAAGGCCATGGCGCGCAGCCTGGTCTGGGGCCTGGGCCTGGCGGTGAACATCGCCATCCTGCTGTTGGGCTGGCGCTGAGGCGCGGTTTCCACGACTGGGCGTAAAATAGCGCCATCCGGCTTGCCCATTCAGCGCAAGCCGCTATTTTTTTGATAGTTGCGCAGGCATGTGAATGGCCTTGCGCGGCATTTTTCCTCGTTTTCCATGATCGATCTCCGGGGTATCACCCAGATTTACCAGGGCCCACAAGGCCCGGTCGAGGCCCTGCGCGGCATCGACCTGCATGTCACGCCGGGCGAGGTGTTCGGCATCATCGGGCGCTCGGGCGCGGGCAAGAGCTCGCTGGTGCGCGTCATCAATCTGCTGAACCGCCCGTCGGCCGGCCAGGTCATGGTGGCGGGGCGCGACATGACGCAACTGAGTGACGCCGAGCTGCGCGCCGCGCGCCGCGAGATCGGCATGGTGTTCCAGCATTTCAACCTGCTGTCGTCGCGCACCGTGTACGGCAACGCCGCGCTGCCGCTGGAGCTGGCCGGCATGGCGCCGGACAAGGTCAAGAAGCGTGTCGATCCGCTGCTCGACATGGTGGGCCTGGCGCATCTGGCCGACCGTTACCCGGCGCAGATCTCGGGCGGGCAAAAGCAGCGCGTGGGCATTGCGCGCGCGCTGGCCAGCAGTCCGAAGGTGCTGCTGTCCGACGAGGCCACGAGTGCGCTGGACCCCGAAACCACGCGCTCCATCCTGGACCTGCTGCGCCAGGTGAACCGCGAGCTGGGCGTGACCGTGGTCTTGATCACGCACCAGATGCAGGTCATCAAGCAGATCGCCGACCGCGTGGCGGTGATCGAAGCCGGCCGCATC
>RRZU010510984.1_pt1 | contig 16420 bp, 14 predicted proteins | sample 2165561 | NCBI WGS metagenome assembly RRZU01 (sample SAMN10456909, study PRJNA506462) | wastewater metagenome | isolation source: wastewater sludge | place: USA: Moscow, Idaho
ACAATTGAATGATCTGTTCGAAACGGTGACTGCTAAATAAGCGTTTTAGATTGGGGTTGATTTTCTACAAAGTCAGTTGCCCCAATCTCACTCATCAATACCTTTTTAATGTTATTTCCATTTCCTGTTTTGCAGGAAGGAGGTTACTTATGATTCAAAAAAGCTATACGCGCTGGATCTTTGTCTTGCCCGCAATGATCGTGGTATCCGCATTATTCGTGTATCCGTTTCTCTCCAGTATTTTTTATAGCTTCACGAATACAAATCTGGTGATGCCGAACTATAGCTTTGTCGGTTTTGACAATTATCGGGCAGTGTTGATCGACCCGAATTTTTGGTGGGCATTTTTAAATTCGCTTAAGTGGACGGTATTGTCTTTAGTCGGGCAAGTATTGATGGGATTTGCATTGGCGATGGCGCTGCATCGGATTCGGCATCTGCAATGGTTATATAAAATTTTACTGATTATTCCGTGGGCATTTCCGACCATTGTTATTGCGTTTTCTTGGCAGTGGATTTTAAACGGGGTTTACGGTTATCTACCGAATATGATTGTTAAGCTGGGTTTAATGGATATTGCCCCGAGTTTTCTATCAGACAGCAATTGGGCGTTTGTCAGTTTGGTATTTATCAATATTTGGTTCGGTGCACCGTTGATTATGGTGAACGTGCTGTCTGCTTTGCAAACCGTGCCTTCAGAACAGTATGAAGCCGCAAGAATAGACGGTGCCAATGCTTGGCAGGTTTTCCGTCATATCACCTTACCGCACATCAAAGTGGTGATTGGCTTGTTGGTGGTGTTAAGAACCGTTTGGGTGTTTAACAATTTCGATATTATTTATTTGATCACTGGCGGCGGCCCTGCCAACTCCACCATGACTTTACCGATCTATGCCTACAATATGGGCTGGGGAACTAAGTTATTGGGACGCTCTTCGGCGGTCACCGTGCTGTTGTTTATCTTCCTGCTACTAATCTGTTTTATCTACTTTAAAGTGATTAGCCGTTGGGAAAAAGAGGGGGAATAAGTGATGAAAAACAAAAAATCGATTGTTGGTGATCTGTTCGCACACCTGTTTTTAGCGGTATCCACTGTCATTGCTATTTTTCCGCTGGTTTGGATTATTATTTCTTCGGTGAAAGGGAAAGGCGAATTGACCGGTGATCCGACACGTTTTTGGCCGAAAGTGCTGACGTTGGATTATTTTAATCATGTGATCAACGGGCTCAATTTTGCGGTGAATATCAAAAACAGCCTGTTTATAGCCCTGATCACGACTTTAATTGCGATTGTCATCTCTTCGATGGCGGCATACGGGATAGTGCGGTTTTTCCCAAAATTGGGTGCAATAATGTCTAAATTATTGGTCACAACCTATATTTTTCCACCGATTTTATTGGCAATTCCTTACTCGATTGCGATGGCGAAAGTCGGTTTGACCAACACGACCACCGGTTTAATTATTGTCTATCTCTCATTTAGTGTGCCTTATGCAGTGTGGTTACTGGTCGGGTTTTTCCGTACCGTGCCGATAGAAATCGAGGAAGCGGCTCGTATTGACGGGGCGAATAAATTTACGGTGTTCTTTAAAATCGTATTGCCATTGGTCGCACCAGGTATTGTTGCCACCGCAATTTATACCTTTATTAATGCTTGGAATGAATTCTTATATGCCCTGATTTTGGTCAATGACACCAGTAAAATGACGGTTGCTGTTGCGCTGCGTTCCTTAAATGGTGCAGAAATTTTGGATTGGGGCGATATGATGGCAGCATCGGTATTAGTAGTTGTACCGTCGGTGATTTTCTTCTGCTTTATCCAAAACAAAATTGCTGGAGGCTTGTCGGAAGGATCGGTCAAATAGTCAATGTAATAATTTGAAATGAAAACAACAGATAATTAATAATTAATTTTTAGGAGAACAATAAAATGGTTAACTATGCCGTGATTGGAGTGGGCTATTTCGGTGCCGATTTAGCTCGTATTATGAATGAGACTGAAAATGCCAAGGTTACAGTGGTGTATGACCCAGACAATGGTGATGAAATTGCCAAAGAGTTGGACTGTGATCATGCGCCGAGTCTGGAAGCTGCGGTCAGCCGTGATGATGTGGATTGTGTGATTGTCGCAACCCCGAATTATCTGCACAAAGAGCCGGTTTTGTTGGCGGCAAAGCATAAAAAACATGTTTTCTGTGAAAAACCGATTGCGTTGAATTATCAAGATTGTGATGAGATGGTGCGGGCTTGTGAGCAAAACGGTGTGATTTTTATGGCCGGGCATATTATGAATTTTTTCAATGGTGTGCATCATGCCAAAGAATTGATTCAGCAAGGGGTGATCGGCAAGGTGTTGTATTGCCATTCCGCGCGTAACGGCTGGGAAGAGCAGCAACCGGCAATTTCATGGAAGAAAATTCGGGAAAAATCCGGTGGGCATTTATATCACCATATCCATGAACTGGATTGTGTGCAGTTTATTATGGGTGGAATGCCGAAAACCGTCACTATGACTGCCGGTAATGTCGCGCATCACGGTGAGATGTTTGGGGACGAGGACGATATGCTCTTCCTCAACCTTGAATTTGACGATAATCGTTTTGCTATTCTGGAATGGGGTTCAGCATTCCGTTGGGGCGAACATTATGTGTTGATTCAGGGTGAAAAAGGGGCGATCAAGTTAGATATGTTCCATTGCAGCGGAACGTTGCGGGTGGACGGGCAAGATTCTCACTTCTTAATTCATGAAACACAAGAAGAAGATGATGACCGCACGCGTATTTATACCGGTACTAAAATGGATGGAGCGATTCAATACGGACAACCGGGCAAGCGTACACCGTTGTGGTTAAACACAGTGATGCGTAAAGAGTTGAAATATTTAAATGATATTTTGCACGGGATGGAGCCGACGGAAGAATTTCAAAAATTACTCACCGGCGAAGCAGCGCGAGCGGCAATTGCCACGGCAGATGCTTGTACAAAATCCCGTTATGAAAATCGCAAGGTTGAGGTGAGTGAAATAATAGGATAGACTGCGCTAATCGTATTAGCGTAATTTGTAATTTGCCGTACTAAATTGATCTATTATTAATTTAGTACGGCTTTTTTCGTATTTTTAGAGGTTTTTTTGAACTGTAAATTACAACATTTAAAATGGTTTGACATAGTTATTCTTGCAATGATTATGTTTGCTGAAGCCATTTACATTTCGACAATACAATATTTTGAATTGCAGACAAACCCGTTACCACCGGAACAGATAACCGACTTTTCAGCAGAAACGACTTATTCGATCTTTTTTATTCAACTTATCTTATTATTTATCGCCTTTTTATATCTTAAATATCGAAATTTTGATTTTAATGTTTGGGTAATGGAAGTTTCTATAAAGAGTGTTTTTCAAGGGGTGTTTTTATTTATTATTCTTGCGTTATGTATAAATCTGTACGCATTGTCGGTTGATTTATTTTTGTACGGTGATTATATTCAAAGTATCGGTATTCGGCATATTTATGGAATAGAAATATTTACTGCAATCTACTCTGTTTTAAATGGATTTTACGAGGAAATATTTTTTCTGGGAATCTGCTTGGCTGTTAAGCCTGATTATATTAAATGGTCTTTTCTTTTTTCTCTGTTGATCAGATTCAGCTTTCATACTTATCAGGGAATGGCTGCAGCGTTTGGTATTGGTATTTTAATGGGCTGCGTTTTCTTTTTCTTCTATCAAAAATCGTATTCGAAGAACTTGGTGCCTTTTTTCTTGGCTCATACGATTGCGGATATTATTGGTTTGCATTTGTTGGATATTTATTACCAGGATGTAATGTAATATCTCCCACCCAAATTGGGTGGGAGTCAGTTTATAACCTTTTATATCAGCGGTAAAACCGAATTAATCTTTATGCTGACGCATTGCCGGGAATAGGATCACGTCGCGGATTGATGGGGAATTGGAGAAAATCATCGCCAGGCGATCGATTCCCAAGCCTTCGCCGGCAGTCGGCGGCAAGCCGTGCTCAAGTGCGGTTACGAAATCTTCATCTTTAAACATCGCTTCGTCATCGCCGGCTTCTTTGGCGGCAACTTGCTCGTCAAAACGGGCGTTTTGATCTTCGGCATCGTTCAACTCCGAGAAACCGTTACCGATTTCACGTCCGCCGATAAATAGCTCGAAACGGTCGGTTATTTCCGGATTTTGATCATTCCGACGTGCCAACGGTGAAATTTCTGCCGGATGTGAGGTCAGGAAAGTCGGTTGGATTAAATGGTGTTCCGCCACTTCTTCGAAAATCGCATTGATGATGCCGCCCAGGCCCCATGATTTATGTACCTCGATTTCCAATGTTTGCGCCAATGCTTTGGCTTGTGCAAAATCTTGCAGTTGTTCTGCCTGGATATTGTCACCGTATTTTAAAATCGCATCAGTCATGCTCAAACGCTCGAACGGTTTGCCGAAATCAAAGGTATATTCGCCGTAAGGAACGGTGGTAGTGCCTAAAATATCCAGCGCCAGTTTACGCAGCAACTCTTCGGTGTTATCCATTAAATCGTGGTAATCGGCGTAGGCTTGGTAGTATTCCAACATGGTGAATTCAGGATTATGACGCACTGAAACACCTTCGTTGCGGAAGTTGCGGTTCAGCTCAAACACACGTTCGAAGCCGCCGACCACCAAGCGTTTCAGATAAAGTTCTGGCGCAATCCGCAGATACATATCGATATCCAGCGCATTGTGATGTGTGACGAACGGACGTGCCGCCGCACCGCCCGGAATCACCTGCAACATCGGTGTTTCTACTTCCATAAAGCCTTTATCGAGGAAGAATTGGCGAATGCCGCTGATCACTTTTGAACGGATTACAAACGCACGGCGCGAATCATCATTGCTGATCAAGTCCAGATAGCGTTGGCGATAGCGGGTTTCTTGATCGGCAAGTCCGTGGAATTTGTCCGGCAATGGGCGTAACGCTTTGGTCAACAGCTCAAGTGCGGTACAACGCACGGTCAATTCGCCGGTTTTGGTTTTGAACAAAGTACCTTTGGCGCCGATAATATCGCCCAAATCCAACAGCGACATCAGCTCTTCATATTCCCCCTCTGCCAGCAGATCTCGGGCGACATACAACTGAATTTTGCCGCTCATATCCTGCAACGTGATAAAACTGGCTTTGCCCATTTTACGGCGGGTCATAATCCGTCCGGCGACGCTGACGCTAATTTCTTGTGCTTTTAACGTTTCGCCGTCATGCTCGTTGTATTGCAGGTGTAAATCTTCGGCTAAATGTTCACGGCGAAAATCATTGGGAAACGGATTGCCTTGGGCGCGAAGTGCGGTCAATTTTTCGCGGCGCACCAACATTTCGCCGTGTAGATCCAGTTCAGGAGTTTGTCCTGTAGTAATTTGTTCTGACATAGTAGTAGTTACCTTAAATGATATTTTAATCTGCTGTTAATTCGTGTTACAAACCGGCTTTTAAGCTGGCTTCAATAAATTTGTCCAAATCGCCGTCCAATACGGCTTGAGTATTGCGATTTTCGATACCGGTGCGGAGATCTTTAATACGGGCATCGTCCAACACATAAGAGCGGATCTGACTGCCCCAACCGATATCAGATTTGCTGTCTTCCAACACCTGTTTCTCGGCATTTTTCTTTTGCAGCTCCATTTCGTAGAGTTTAGCTTTGAGCTGCTTCATACATTGATCTTTATTTTTGTGCTGGGAGCGATCGTTTTGGCACTGCACCACGATTCCACTCGGAATATGCGTGATCCGCACCGCACTTTCGGTTCGGTTGACGTGCTGTCCGCCGGCACCGGAGGCTCTATAAACATCGATACGCAAATCCGCTGGATTGATTTCAATATCAATATCATCATCAATTTCAGGATAGACAAAGGCGGCGCTAAAGGAGGTGTGGCGTCGATTATTCGAATCAAACGGGCTTTTGCGTACCAAGCGGTGAATGCCGGTTTCGGTGCGCAACCAACCAAAGGCATATTCGCCACTGATGCGCACGGTAGCAGATTTGATTCCTGCCACATCACCGTCGGAGGCTTCCATTAATTCGGTTTTGAAGCCTTTGCTCTCCGCCCAACGCAGATACATCCGCAGTAGCATTTCCGTCCAGTCTTGCGCTTCGGTGCCGCCTGAACCGGCTTGCAAATCAATATAGCAATCGGCGCTATCGTGTCCACCGCTGAACATCCGACGGAATTCTAGTTTTGCTAATTTTTGCTCCAGCTCTTGCAACTCGGCAACCGCTTCGTCAAAGGTGTCTTGATCGTCGGCTTCTACTGCCAACTCTAACAGCCCTTCGGCATCTTGCAAACCTTGATCCAAGGTGCGAATGGTATCGACCACAGCTTCCAACGCAGACCGCTCTTTGCCTAACGCTTGTGCCTTTTCCGGCTCATTCCAGACATCCGGCTGCTCCAGCTCGGCATTGACTTCTTCTAACCGTTCGACTTTGCTGTCAAAGTCAAAGATACCCCCGAAGCACATCGGTTCGTTGGCTGAGATCGCTGATTTGGTTTTTTACGGGATTTATTTCAAACATAAAGGGTAACCAATGATAAATTTGTTATGAAGGGGCAAATTATATGATATTTGGCGAGGCTTGAATAGGTGGAATTGACCGCACTAGGTTGAAAGTGCGGTCAAGGGAACGGATTATTCCGACGGAAACAAAAACGGGTTGACTGCACTTTTGGCGTAGCCCAGTTTTTCCATTTCATCATCCAGAAAGATACTTGCGAGGTCGTCGGCGACGGCTTCAACTTCGGGCTCTTTGTCTTGATACAGGGCTTTGAGGTAGCTTTGGCAATCGTCGCAGGTTTCACTTTTCACTGCATTATTCGAATCAAGTGTCCAGTAATTTATCTTGCCGCCCTGTTCGCAGTTACTGCATTTCACCCGCACCATATGCCATTCGCTTTCGCACAACGAACAATGCAAATAACGTGAACCTTGTGATTCGCCGATATGAATTACACTGGCAACCGGCGCTGAGCCACAGACCGGACAAAATTGACGGTTTTCACCCAGTTCGGCTTTTGCTTGATGTGGGATTTGCTGCACTAACTGTGTCCAATACAGCGCGAGTGCTGCCCATAAGAAAATCGCTTTATCGCTATGTTGCGGCAAATAATTTTGTTGCAACAGCTGATCGGCTAAAGCGTTTAATTCATTGTCAGAGGTTTTTTCTAACCACTCGATTGTTGCTAAAACCGTCTCGTTGGCATCGTTTTTTAAGCGTTGCAATAGTTGCTTTAACAACTCAATCCAAACCGGATCACGCTGCCAATGTTGCCAATGCAGCGGTTGGTTTTTCAACAATTCCGCATCGTCTTTAAGTGCGGTTAAACGTTGATCTTGCTTGATAGGGGCGGTTTGCAATAATTCTGCTTGTGCCTCGACAATCTTTGCGCAAAAACGCAGGTAATCTTGCAACGGGTGATTCTCGCTTAGTTTGTGTAAGCGGGCGGCACGGCGTTGGTAAAGATTTTTCGGGTTGGCGAAAAGCAGCGGCGGAGCAAAAAATCCGCTCGCCGCTTGTTTGATTTCGCTTTCAGGTAAAATGCGAATACTCATTTAGTTATGTTTTTTCCTTTCTTTTTCTTCCTTTTCCAGCTGCGGTAAAATCTCGCTGCGGAACCAGCGCGGATGGTGCTTTTTCGCCCAACGTGCGGTGACCCAGCCTTCAACCATACCGGTAATGGAGCCTCTCACCCAAATTGCCATATAAATATGCACCATAATCCCCAGAATCAGTGCGATTGCGCTGGTGGCATGCAATAATAAAGCGATTCGAATAACCGGAATCGGGAAGTTTTCAGCAAAGTAAGGACGCCAGATAATGATGCCGGTGGTCAGTAAGATCACCAGTGCCATAATCAATGTCCAAAACAGCAATTTTTGCCCCATGTTGTAGTGTCCGACATCGGCAACATGATGTTCATTGCCTTTCAAGACTTCAACCACATTAAACAGCCATTGCCAGTCGCCTTTTTCAATCAGATTATCACGCCAATAGTGTTTTGCCAGAATACTGAATGCCACAACCATCACCAGCCCGGTGAACGGATGGATCACTCGAGCCAGTTGCGGGGTGCCCAATACTTCCGCGATCCAGGCAAAATCAGCAAAGAAAAATGATAAACCGGAAAGTGCGGTCATAAAGAAACACAGTACCAATAACCAGTGACTTAACCGCTCTTTCACGTTGTGGCGAATAACTTTTTTATTTAAATCAACCATTATTATTCTCCCCTTGTTTCGTGTTCATGCTTGGTATCCTGTTCGGGATTAATTGCATGTTGCGGGTCGTCTTCGTTGTCGTCTTCATCGGTATTTGGTCCGACGCCGATGTAATGTGCTGCAGAAGCAATTGCCAGTGCGCCCATCGCCATACCGGCTAGCGGTTTCAAAATACCTTTCCACAAGCTGATAACTGGACTGATTGACGGATCTTGCGGTAAACCGGAATATAAAGTCGGTTTATCAGCATGATGAAGCACATACATGACGTGTGTGCCGCCAACACCTTGCGGATCGTATAACCCTGCGTTGTCATAACCACGGGATTTCAGATCAGCGATGCGAGTTTCGGCATACTGTTTCATTGCTTCTTTGCTGCCGAAATGAATCGCACCGGTCGGACAGGTTTTAACACAAGCCGGTTCTTGCCCGACGTTGACGCGATCGGAGCACAAGGTGCATTTATAAGCTCGGTTATCTTCCGGATTAATCCTTGGGATATTGAACGGACAGCCAGCGATGCAGTAGCCGCAACCGATACATTTATCCGACTGGAAATCCACAATACCATTCGCATATTGAATAATCGCGCCAGGTGCAGGACAAGATTTCAAACAACCCGGCTCAGAGCAATGCATACAACCGTCTTTGCGGATCAACCATTCCAACCGATCGTTTTCTTCAACCTCATTGAACTTCATCACGGTCCATGATTTTGCCGTTAAGTCGATCGGGTTATCGTAGATACCGATACAAGTACCCGGTTTATCACGCAAATCATTCCATTCCGAACACGCTACCTGACAGGCCTTACAGCCGATGCAGGCACTGACGTCAATCAGTTTGGCCACTTCCACTTTATGATCCCGCACATGAGGCGCTGGCGTTAAGCTTGAAGTGGCTGAGGCTTTAATAATATCTTGAGTTTGAACTGCCATATTAAGCCCCCGTCACTTTTTCAATGTTAACCAAGAATGTTTTATACTCCGGTGTTTGCGTATTGGCATCGCCGACACTTGGCGTTAAGTTATTGGCAAAGAAACCTTTTTTACCGACACCGGCAAAGCCCCAATGGATCGGAACTCCGATGGTATGAATAGTTTTGCCGTCTACTTGCAGATCTTTCACCCGTTTGGTAACTACCGCTACCGCTTTGATAAAACCGCGTTTAGAGAACACTTTCACCATATCGCCGTTGTTGATGCCTTTCTCCTTCGCTAACACTTCACCCATTTCGATAAATTGTTCCGGTTGGGCAATAACATTTAACAGTGCATTTTTGGTCCAATAATGGAAATGCTCTGTTAATCGGTAGGTCGTGGCTACATAAGGGAATTCACTGGCATCACCCATTGTTTTCTGATCATTTGGCAGAATACGCGCCGCCGGATTGTGGATCACGTTCGGATGCAGCGGATTGGTGCCGATCGGACTTTCAATCGGTTCGTAATGCTCTGGGAAAGGCCCTTCGGCCAATTTATCCAACGCAAATAGACGGCTGACACCTTCAGGCTGCATGATAAATGGCGATACATCGCTGCCCGGAGGGGCGGTGGTGTAGTCGGCGATGTCATTAAAGTTCCAGTTCTTGCCGTTCCATTTCACCAGTTGGCGAGTCGGATCCCACGGATTACCTTGACGGTCGGCGGAAGCTCGGTTGTAGATGATCCGGCGGTTCAACGGCCAAGCAAATGCCCAGTTCAGCGTGTTACCCAAACCTGACGGATCGGCGTTATCGCGCCGCGCCATCATATTGCCCTGCTCAGTCCACTGCCCAGTGTAGATCCAGCAACCGGAAGAGGTGGTACCGTCATCGCGCAATTGCGCAAAGCTGGATAGCAATTCTCCTTTCTTGACTAGAACGTTGCCGTTTTCGTCTTTCAGATCATCTAACGCATAACCGTTGTTCTCTTTTGCCAATTCTGCGGCACGAGGTTCCAACGGATTGAGATAGTTCCACTGCATCGCATTGATCTGCTCGACACCTTGTCCGCCCTCTTTTTGATACAGATGCAACAGGTATTCGCGCAATTCGGACAGAATTTCTACATCCGGTTTGGCTTCTTGCGGTTGATCGTTGCCTTTCCAGTGCCACTGCAACCAGCGACCGGAGTTGGCGATTGAGCCGTCCTCTTCGGTGAAACAGGTGGTTGGTAGACGGAATACTTCAGTTTGAATCGCCGTAGTATCGACATCGTTATATTCGCCGTAGTTCTGCCAGAAATCCGAAGTATCGGTTTTCAGCGGATCCATAATCACCAAGTATTTCAATTTGCTCAGTGCGGTCATCATTTTCGCACGGTTCGGGTAGGACGCAATCGGGTTAAAGCCTTGGCATAAATAGCCGTTGACTTTGCCCTCGAACATCATATCGATATAGCGGAAATGATCATAAGCCCCGTTGATTTTCGGTAAATAGTGATAGCCGAACTGATTATCTGCTGTCGCTTTGTCGCCGAAGAATGTTTTTAGCAAGCTGATAAAGAATTTCGGGGTATTTTTCCAGTAATTGACCTGATCTTTTTGCATCAGTTTTGGGGTAATCCGGTTGAGGAACACCTCTAAACTCGTGTCTTTATCGGTCGGTAACGGCATATAACCGGTCAACATATTCGGGAATAGTCCCAAATCAGTAATACCTTGTACGTTGGAGTGACCGCGCAACGCGTTCACGCCGCCGCCAGAGACACCGATATTACCCAACAACAGTTGGATCATCGCCATAGTACGGATATTTTGTGAGCCGACAGTATGTTGCGTCCAACCTAATGCGTATAGGAAAGTCGCATTTTTATCCTTTGCCGAAGTTTTCGCGATTTCTTCACAGAAATAGAGAAAATCTTTCTGTTTGGTACCGCAAATCCGCTCTACCATTTCCGGCGTATAGCGCGCAACGTGGGTTTTCAGCAAATTAATCACACAGCGTGGGTCTTGTAAGGTTGGATCTTGTTTGGCAAAGCCGTTTTCATCAAACTGATAACTCCAACTGGATTTATCATATTGATGTTTTGCTTGATCATAACCACTGAACAAGCCGTCCTCAAAGGTAAATCCTTCGTTGACTAAATAGCTGGCATTAGTGTATTGATTGACATAATCATGCTGGATTTTATCGTTATCCAACAAATATTTAATCACGCCGGATAAGAATGCGATATCAGTACCGGAACGGATCGGCGAATAAAAATCAGCCACCGCGGCAGTACGGTTAAAACGTGGATCGACAACCATTAGTTTGGCTGCACGACGTTTTTTCGCTTCGATAACCCAACGGAACCCGACAGGATGCGCTTCGGCGGCATTACCGCCCATAACGATCACTAAGTCGGCATTGGCAATATCAACCCAGTGGTTTGTCATGGCACCGCGACCAAATGATGGAGCAAGACTTGCTACCGTTGGTCCGTGTCAGATACTCGCTTGGTTGTTAATGGCGATCATGCCGAGGGAGCGCGCCCATTTTTGGCTTAATAGCCCTGTTTCGTTGCTGGAGGCGGACGCCATCAGCATACCGGTCGAAAGCCAACGGTTTACCGGCAAGCCTTCGTCATTAGTCGGAATGAAATTGGCATCACGATCGTCTTTCATTAAACGGGCGATACGCTCATAGGCTTCATGCCAACTGATGCGCTGCCACTCTTTCGAGCCAGGCGCACGATATTCAGGATATTGCACCCGACGCTCGCTGTTGACATAGTCCAACGCACCAGCACCTTTCGGGCAGAGCGCGCCACGACTGACCGGATGATCAGCATCGCCTTCGATATGGATCAATTTTTCACGGGCGTTCATCGCTCCGTCGCCTAAGCTGTAAAGCAACATGCCACAGCCGACAGCACAGTAAGTACAGGTATTACGAGTTTCACGCGCGCGTAACAGTTTATATGAACGGGGAGCAGCCAAGGCTGTCGCCGGAGCAAAACCTAACGCGGTAGCAGTTGTTCCCGCCATTCCGCCTGCACAAACTTTAAAGAATTTTCTTCTGCTGAGTTGCATAAGAACTCCTCAAAATTGTGAGATATAGAGTAAGATAACAATTCGTTTTTTCAGTTGTAATAAAAATGTAAAATAAGCTACATTTCAGGCGTAGCTTACTCTTGTTCCGAGAGCCATGCAATATAGAAAAGTGGTTTATATAATCTAGATCAATGTGATATAACGCTATTTTGTGAGTTATATCAAAAATATGTCTATTTACTCCTTTAGAGTTAGAGGTAAACATGTTGTTAACACTAAACCAAAGAGCGGTTATCACGTTTAATCGTGCCGATGATGAAATGGAAAACCGACCGCACTTTAGTCACAAACAGGATCTGTTAGCCAATGAAGTGCCGGTCGCTTTGGTTTATAACGGCATTGCACATACGGTGATGATGTGCAGCCCTGCCGATTTGACAGACTTTGCATTAGGGTTTTCATTGGCAGAAGGGATTATCGACAAACCAAGTGAAATTTATTCGATGGATGTTAAGACGGTCACTAATGGGATTGAAGTCCAAATCGAGATGGCAAGCCGCTGTTTTGCCACGCTGAAAGAAAAGCGCCGCACCCTTGCCGGACGAACCGGTTGCGGCTTATGCGGCGTCGAGCAATTACAACAAGTTACCCGACCTCTCAACCCACTTGACCGCACTTTGCAGTTTGATTTATCCAAGCTCAACAACTGCTTACAACAACTGAAACAACATCAGCAATTAGCACAAAAAAGCGGCGCAACCCATGCTGCCGCATTTTTTACTCTTGATGGAGAATTATTAGCCATTCGGGAAGATGTCGGACGGCACGTTGCGCTGGATAAACTGCTCGGTTGGCACGCTAAAGAGAAACAAAAGTGCGGTCAATTATCGGGCTTTGTGCTGGTCACCAGCCGCGCCAGTTATGAAATGGTACAAAAAACTGTGGCTTGCGGCATTGAAATGCTGATAGCCGTTTCCGCCGCCACCGATTTTGCGGTCAACCTTGCCGAACAGTACAACCTTTCTTTAGTCGGCTTTGCCCGTGAAAACCGAGCGACGGTTTATTGTGGCGAAGAGCGGTTTAATTAACAGTAGTTTTAGGAGTGATATTTTGTCTATTGCTGGTCTCAAAATTTTCTTTACCGTTCATCTGTACTTTGCAAGATATTATTAAGCGTTACAAAGTGCGCTTTTTTGTTACCGGTCAGTTTGTCGCTATTGCCAAATTGATAGCCTAAAATTTGTACTGTTTTTGTTTTGCTTTCAACAACTTCATAAAAGAGTGTTATTCTCTGATAGCGGTCTTTTAAAATACATTTGCTTTCCACGTTAACCGCAGGTAACGCAATAACTGAGCCAAATAATCTTTCGTGAATTCTGTTTTTTGTTCTATTTGTCAGCACATAATCATAAATGACTTTTGTGAATATATTATGAAAAATGATTTTCCCCATATTATGGCATTGAATCCCAATCTTGCTTGGTATAACCCAGCATTTTGGCGATGCTTTCTGCACTACGTCCAGATTTTACCTGTGTAATAAAATCAGCAGGAACAGTGACATTTTCTGCTTTTAAATGATCTCTAGATGCAAAAAAAGATTTTGCAGCACTTAAAGCCTCTTTTTCATCTTGTGCCAGCGGAAGTGCGGTATGTTCAACAGTGATTTTTTCTGTTGATGACATTTCCGCAATTTTTGATTTAATCGCTGATAAAATAAAGGTTTGCAGTGTTAGTTTATTTGCGGCAGCAAAGGTTTTGATAAAGGTAAAATCTTCCTCTTCAATTCTGATATTTAACTGTTTTATCGACATGATAACTCCCGATTACAATAGCGAGTATGTTAGTTTGGTATAAATATAGCTTGCTATACTAGCATATTCAAGAACAAAACCATTGATAAAATCGACTACTGAAATAAACTTCTTAGCAGAATAAATCCTGTTTCAAACCGCACTTTGCAGCCAATCTTTGCTACAATGCTTCATCTTTTTTATTCTAACCAAGTGATTGTTTATGACAGCCAAAATTGCCGAAAATCCTTTTATTCTCGTTGACGGTTCATCTTATCTTTACCGTGCGTTCCATGCTTTCCCACCGTTGACTAATTCGCTCGGCGAGCCGACGGGGGCGATGTACGGTGTGTTGAATATGTTGAAAAGTCTGATTTCACAAGCGAATCCGAGTTATTTGGCGGTGGTGTTTGATGCCAAGGGCAAAACGTTCCGAGATGATCTGTTTGAGCAATACAAATCGCACCGTCCGCCGATGCCGGACGATTTGCGCAAGCAAATTCAGCCGTTGCATCAGATTATCAAAGCGTTAGGAATTCCGTTGTTGGTGATTGAGGGCGTAGAAGCGGACGATGTGATCGGTACACTTGCCTTGCGTGCTTCACAACAGGGGCAAAAAGTGTTGATCAGCACCGGCGATAAAGACATGGCACAGTTGGTTGATGACAATATTATGTTGATCAACACCATGAACAATACCTTGTTGGATCGTGACGGCGTGGTGGAAAAATACGGAATTCCGCCGGAGTTGATTATTGATTATCTGGCATTGCGCGGCGACAGCTCGGACAATATTCCCGGCGTGGCGGGGGTGGGCGAAAAAACCGCACTTGGCTTGTTGCAGGGCATCGGCAGCATGGCACAGATTTACGCCAATCTGGATAAAGTGGCGGATTTACCGATTCGCGGCGCGAAAAAACTGGGCGATAAACTGGCGGAAGCCAAAGAAATGGCGGATCTGTCGTATTTATTGGCAACAATTAAAACCGATGTCGAACTACCGTTGGATTATCATCAGTTGACGTTGCAAGCTGCGCAATCCGATGAATTGATTGAAGCGTTCGGGCGTTATGAATTTAAACGCTGGTTAAATGAGATGTTGCAAAACGGCGAAAGCTCGGTCACTACCGCAGCGCCGCTTTCCGCTAATACTTTTAATGCTTATCAGGCGACAGCTAGCCAAAGCACCTCTAATACAAACCCGCCAAGTGCGGTTGAAACTGTGCCAAACGTGCAAATTGACCGCACTTTATATCAAGCCATTTTAACCGAATCGGATTTTCAATATTGGCTTGAAAAATTGAGCCAAGCCAAGCTGATTGCGGTGGATACCGAAACTGACAGTCTTGATTATATGCAGGCAAATTTGGTCGGAATTTCTTTTGCGCTGGAAAACGGCGAAGCGACGTATTTACCGTTGCAGCACCGTTATTTGGATGTGCCGGAACAACTGAATTTAACCGATAGTTTAACCCGTCTCAAACCGATTTTAGAAAATCCCGAAATTCGTAAAGTCGGGCAGAATATCAAATATGATGAAACCATTTTTTCCCGTCATGGGATCGAGTTACAAGGGGTCGCTTACGACACCATGTTGGAGTCCTATACTTTGGACAGCACCGGACGACATAATATGGACGAATTGGCGCAGCGTTATTTGGGGCATCGCACCATTAGTTTTGAGGAGCTGGCGGGCAAAGGAAAAAATCAGTTGACCTTTGATCAAATTCCGTTGGAACAAGCGGTGGAATACGCTGCCGAAGATGCAGATATCACCATGAAATTACACCAAACCTTATGGCCGAAAATCCAAGCCGAACCGACGTTGGTCGAACTGTTTGAAAAACTGGAAATGCCATTAGTATCGGTGTTATCACGGATTGAACGTAACGGCGTATTATTGGATAGCGATTTGTTGTTCCAACAATCGGCAGAGATCGCCGTGCGCTTGACCCAGCTAGAACGGCAAGCCCACGAATTGGCAGGTGAGCCGTTTAATTTGGCATCAACCAAGCAGTTGCAAGAGATTCTATTTACTAAATTAGGCTTGCCAATTCTCAAAAAAACACCGAAAGGTGCGCCGTCAACTAACGAAGAAGTGCTAGAAGAACTGGCTTATGAGCATGACTTGCCAAAATTATTGGTGGAGCATCGCGGCTTAAGCAAACTGAAATCGACTTACACCGACAAACTGCCGCTGATGGTGGATCGCGATAGCGGACGGGTGCATACCTCTTATCATCAAGCGGTGACGATCACCGGACGGCTTTCGTCTAGCGATCCAAACCTGCAAAATATCCCGATCCGCACCGAAGAGGGACGGCGTATCCGCAAAGCGTTTATCGCCGCCGACGGTAATCAAATTATCGCTGCTGACTATTCCCAAATCGAACTGCGGATTATGGC
>RRZU012051187.1_pt1 | contig 16420 bp, 18 predicted proteins | sample 2165561 | NCBI WGS metagenome assembly RRZU01 (sample SAMN10456909, study PRJNA506462) | wastewater metagenome | isolation source: wastewater sludge | place: USA: Moscow, Idaho
GGTCGTAGAATTCCTTGATCTTGTGGATCTTGCCGTTCTCCCCGTAGCCGAAAAAGGTCGTCGCGTACTCGCCCTTGCCGTCGATGCCGAGGATCGCGGTCTTCTCTCGGAAGCCTGCGCAGTGATAGGCGCTTGCGGCGTGCGCGAGGTGGTGTTCGACGGGGACAATCTCGACTTTTTTCAGGTCGAAACCCAGCTGGATCAGGCACCACCCGATACGCTTCTTGTAGCGGTAATAGCGGCGGTTGCCGGCAAAAATGGCGTCGAGAGCGCGGTCGGGCGCGTAGTAATAGCGCTTGGCGTAGTGCCAGCGCGCCTTCTCGAAGAGGCTGATCGGGGCGTACGGGATGGCGACCACATTAACGTCAGCGGGCTTGATGCCGGCTTGTGCCAGGCAGAATTTGGCTGCCTCGTAGGGCATGCGGCCCTTGGCGTGCTTGTCGCGGACAAAACGTTCTTCTTCGGCGGCGGCGACGAGCTTGCTGTCGATGTATCGGGCCACCGACGGGTCGTGGGTCAGGGCGCCGGAAAGGCCAAGAATGGTGAGTGCCACGGTATGGATTTCTGTGCGTTAATGTTTGAATTGGTGATTCGAACTGGGAAACTGCCGAATTGCGCAAGTATACCTTGCCGGAGGTCAGTGGCGAGGGCGGGCTCGGTCATTATGGTTCCTGACAGAAGTGTGTTCAGTAGGGTTTGCCGATGCCCGGCGGGCGCGTCTTGAAACGGCGATGGACCCAGTAATATTGTTCCGGCATGGTTCGGATCGCCGCTTCGATCCACGCATTCATGCGTGCGGTATCGGCCTCAATGTCTTCGCTGGGGAAATCGGTCCATGCGTCGCCGAATTCTACCCGGTAGCCTTCGCTGCCTGGGAGCATGCGCGTCACACAGGGGACGACGGCTGCGCCGGCGGCTTTGGCCAGGCGTGGCAGGCCGGTGATCGTTGCCGCAGGAATGCCGAAAAAGGGAACGAATACCGAGTCGCGTCTTTTCCCGTTCAAGTCGGGCAGGTAGTAAAAGGGGCGGCCGGATTTCATGGCCTTGACCGTGGCGCGGGCGCCGTCCTGTCGGGAGAGTAGCTGCTGTGCGCCGAAGCGTGTCCTGCCTTTGTAGAGGAGGCGGTTGAACGTCGGGTTGGCCTGCGCGGCATAGATGCTCACGATGTCAAAGCGCATGGTGACTGCTACGCCGCCGGCATCGAGGCCGATGAAATGGGGGGCGAGCAGGATGACCGGACGTCCTGTGGCACGCAAGGCGTGGACTTTTTCTTCGCCGTCGACGTGAATCAGGTGACGTAAACGGTCGGCGCTGGCCCACCAGAAGAGGGCGCGTTCGACGAGGCTGCGGCCGAGAACGGAAAAATGGGTGCGAACAAGGGCTTGGCGCGCCGTTTGGTCAAGTTCGGGAAAGCACCAGTCGATGTTGATCGTCGCGATTTTCCTGCGCCGCGTGGCAAACAGGTAGAGCAGGCGGCCGACTCCCCGTCCGACGGGGGCCAGCAAGGTGAGCGGGAGAAAGTGCAGCAACCAGAGCAGGGCGGCCAGGGGGAGGCTGTAGAGATAGCTCAACATGGATGGAGTGGCATAAGAACCGGGCGGTGGTTGAATTGTCGGTGGTCTGCGATAAGGGAGGGCTGGCGTCGGGGGCGGGTTCGCAGGTCAGGCGCACCCTGGCCGCAAGGAAGGTATTTTAGGTCGATATGCCGCTCGCGCCAAATGGCGAAATGGCGGCCGGCGCGGATTTCGGAGATCAGTCCGCCGGCAGTGGAGTGGAGCGAAAAATGCCGCATTCCCCTCATAAGGGTCGCGGCAGTGAGCGCGAGGACTTTATAATGCCAAGGAAGGTCGATGGAACGCGCCGATATGTCGGGGCGTTGATGCGCAAAGAGGCGGGGGCGAAAGACGCAATGAAACTACAATTTACCAAGATGCAGGGGCTGGGCAACGACTTCGTCGTGCTCGACGGGGTGCGTCAGTTGATCCGCCTTGAAGGTGAGCAGCTGCGCTTGATGGCTGACCGTCGTTTCGGCATTGGCTGCGACCAGATACTCTTGGTTGAGCCGCCGACGCAGCCTGATGTCGATTTCCGCTATCGCATTTTCAATGCCGATGGCGGCGAAGTCGAACAGTGCGGCAATGGGGCGCGCTGTTTCGCGCGGTTCGTGGTTGAGCAGGGTTTGACCAAAAAGCGCGAGATCCGAGTCGAAACCCAGCGTGGGGTGATTGTGCCGCGCCTTGAAGAAGACGGGCAGGTTGCCGTGGATATGGGCGTCCCTGTTTTTGAACCGGAGAAAATTCCCTTCCTGGGCGAGGCTGGGCGCATTGTGCAGTCGATCAAAGTGGGCGGGCAGGCAGTGGAGATCACCGCTGTTTCGATGGGCAATCCGCACGCCGTGCAGATCGTGCCGGATCTCGATGCTGCCGCGGTCATCGAACAAGGGGCTCTGATTGAGCGGCACGCCGCCTTTCCGCAGCGGGTTAATGCCGGGTTCATGCAAATCGTGTCGCGTCAGGCGATCCGTCTGCGCGTCTTCGAACGTGGCGTGGGCGAGACGCTGGCTTGCGGTACGGGGGCATGCGCCGCGGTGGTTGCGGGTATCGCCCGTGGTTTGCTTGACTCGCCGGTGCGCGTGATGACGCGCGGTGGCGAGCTCTCCATTGCCTGGGCGGGTCCAGGTACGCCGGTGCGCATGTGCGGCCCGGCGGTCACTGTCTATTCTGGAGTAATCGATCTATGAAAGCTGACGATGTCGCGCGCTATCTGCAGGATAACCCGCAGTTTTTCGAGGAGTACGCCGATCTCATCTCGCGCTTGGTAATTCCTCATCCGCACGGCGGACGGACGATCTCGATTACCGAGCGGCAAATGCTCAGCCTGCGCGAAAAGAATCGTCAGCTTGAAGGCAAGATGGGCGAGTTGCTGCAGTTCGGCGAAGAAAACGACGCGATCAGCGAAAAGATGCACCGCCTGTGCGTGGCCTTGGTTGCCGCCGCTTCGTTCCAGTCGGTTCTGCATACCCTCAATTTTCATCTGCGTGATGATTTTGCCATTCCTCATGTCGCCTTGCGCCTGTGGTCCTGCCCGCCAGGGCACGAGGAAATGCCCGAATTCGCGGAGGTCAGTTCGGAACTGCAGACTTTTGCCGAGACCCTGACGCAGCCATTCTGCGGGTCGACCTCCGGTTTCGAAACGTCGTCCTGGTTCGGCGAAGATGCGTCCAAGCATATGCGTTCCCAAGCCCTGATCGCTCTGCGCCGGGGGGGTGGGACGATCGGCATGCTGGCGATCGGCAGCGAGGATGCGCAGCGGTTTTATGCCGGGATGGGCACCCTTTACCTCGAACGGCTGGGTGAGCTCGCCTCGGCGGCCTTGGCCCGCGTGGTGCGCTGAAACGCCGCCCTCCCTTTTATGAGCGATGCCGACCTGATCGAGGCCTATCTGGCATCGCTTGCCGATCAGCGGCGGGTCTCGCCGCATACCCTTTCCGCGTACCGGCGCGACCTTGCCGTCCTGGTGGAGCAGAATACGGTGCTTTTCGCGGGAGGCGGGCTGTCCTCTCTGGATAGCCATCATGTTCGACGCATCGTTGCGCGCTTGCATGCTCAAGGTCTGGGCGGGCGCTCTTTGGCGCGGCACATATCCGCCTGGCGAGGCTTTTATCGCTGGCTGGGGCTGCGCGGTGCGATTCGGGGGAACCCGCTCGACGGGTTGCGTCCGCCCAAGGCGCCCAAGGCGTTGCCGCGTGCGCTGTCGCCAGACGAAGCGGCGCGTCTGCTCGAAAATGCCGCGCCTGTCGAGGCGGATGCACAGGCGGTGCGTGATCGGGCAATGTTCGAGCTTTTTTATTCTTCCGGGTTGCGTCTTGCCGAACTGATTGCGCTCAACGTCGATTGTCTTGAAGATGCATTGGCTGGCGAAATCCGTGTGCTCGGCAAGCGAGCCAAGGCCCGCCTGATACCCGTCGGGCGCCTGGCCCGCGAGGCACTGGCGGCTTGGGCGGAGAGACGGTCGGAGTTGGCCGGGGCAGACGAACTGGCCTTGTTTGTCGGGATGCGCGGCCGACGCATTCATCCGCGTGTCGTCGAGGAGCGACTGGCTGCACGCGCCTTGGCGCAGGGGCTTCCTGGGCACGTGCATCCGCACATGTTGCGCCATTCGTTTGCCTCGCATGTCCTGCAGTCCTCGGGGGATCTGCGTGCCGTCCAGGAAATGCTCGGGCATGCCAGCATTGCCTCGACCCAGGTGTACACCCACCTTGACTTCCAACATCTGTCGAGTGTCTACGATGCGGCGCATCCCCGGGCCCGGCGTCGTGCCGCCACCAGCGGAAAAACCGAAAAGTAAGGCGGCGAATGCCGTTACCTTTCCGACGTTGCCGGATGATCGGCTCTAGTCGCGTCGTGCAGGCAAAGGTTCGCCATCGGGGATGAAACGGAGCGCTACGCCATTGTTGCAGTAGCGCTGGCCCGTGGGGCGGGGCCCGTCTTCGAAGACGTGTCCTTGGTGTCCTCCACAGTAGGCACAGTGGTACTCGATGCGAGCGACAGCCAGTGTGTGGTCGGTCTTGGTGGCAACGGCGCCTGGCAATGCCTGCCAAAAACTGGGCCATCCGCTGCCGCTTTCGTATTTGGTCTGGCTTGAAAAAAGCGGGGTGTGGCAGGCGGCACAGACATAGGTGCCAGAGCGTTTTTCGGCGTTAAGCGGGCTGCTGCCTGGGTATTCCGTTCCCTCGGCGAATAGAACGTGGCAAGCTTCTGGCGTGAGATCCTTGGGTGGGCAGGAAGGAGTATCGTCACGCACGCCAGCGCGCACGAGGCACAGATCGGTGACCAGCATAAATTTGATAAAAAGGTGGTGTGGCAGTGGCATGGTTTTCTCCGGCGTTTTTATTTAGGCAGGTCGAACACAGATGGGTTCCTTGCGGACGGAAGGGGCTTTGCATGTCCCGGGGCGTAAATTGATTGTCCGCTTGCTGTTGGCGTGGTTTAATCCGCCGGTTCTGGTTTCAACCGATGGATTGCCTTGACTGCTAGCGCCTCATCAGACGATACGACCGACTCGGCCAGCGAGCTGATTCGCCGTGTCGGTGCCCGTGTGACGCCGGCGCGAGTGCGGGTCTTGCGACTCTTGCAAGCAACCCCAGCACCGCTGACGCATCATCAAATCGAGCAGGCGCTTGGTGCGCCGCTGATCGACCGGGTGACGCTTTATCGCGTGCTCGACTGGCTTGCCGCGAGTGGCCTGGCGCACAAGAATTCCGATGCGGCGCGCGTTTTCCGCTTTTCGGCGGCGAGTGTCGGTGAGCATGCGACCCATGTGCATTTCCGTTGCGAACAGTGCGGCGGGGTGTTCTGCCTCGATTCGCCTCCGCCGGTTGTGCCACGTTTGCCGCCGGGCTTTGTGCTTGCCCGGGTTGATTATGACTTGCGCGGGCGTTGCGACGCTTGTTCCTCGCAGAAAGGCAGTGATGAGCCGTATTGATCGGCCGATTCCGGTCACGATTCTGACCGGGTTTCTCGGCAGCGGAAAAACGACCTTGCTCAACCATATCCTGAGCGCGCCGCACGGCGAGAAGATCGCGGTCATCGAAAACGAATTCGGCGAAGTCGGAATCGATAACGAACTTTTGGTGGCGGGCAGCGAGCAGATCGTTGAAATGAATAACGGCTGCATTTGTTGCACCGTACGTGGCGATCTCGTCCGTATCCTGAATGACCTTGTGGCGCAACGCGATGCAGGAAAACTTGATTTCGTGCGCGTGGTCATCGAAACCACCGGGCTTGCCGACCCAGGTCCCGTGGCCCAGACTTTCTTTCTCGACGAGGCCGTTGCTCAGCGCTACGTGCTCGACGCCGTGGTCGTGACCGTCGATGCAGTTCACGCCATGCGTCAGCTTGATGAGCAGCCACAGGTCCAGGAGCAGGTGGGTTTCGCCGATCGCTTGCTGCTCACCAAAACCGATCTTGTCGATGCCGAGCAGCAGAAGCGTCTGGCCGAGCGTCTAGCCGAGATCAATCCTCGCGCCCCGTTGCGGCAGGTTTTGCATGGCGAGGTGCCGCTCGTGGAGTTGCTCGACATCCGGGGGTTCAATCTGGATGCGGTGTTGGAGGTGGCACCGGATTTCCTGGCAGGCGGGCATAAGCATCGGCACCACGATCGCGTTTCGTCCTTTGTGTTTCGCGCGGATCGTCCGTTTGATGGCGAAAGGCTGCAAGATTTTCTTGCGGCTATGATCCGCATCTATGGGCCAGATCTGCTGCGCTACAAAGGCGTGCTTGCGGTGGCGGGCGTTCCGGCGCGGGTGATTGTGCAGGGGGTGCATGAGTTGCTGGGTAGTAGCAGCGGTGCGCCCTGGGGCGAGGAGGAGTCGCCGAGCAGTACCATGGTGTTCATCGGCCGGGACTTGCCGCGCGAGATCATTGAGCAGGGATTACGCCAGAGTCTGGTGTCGGCAGGGGCTCATTGAGCAGGCACGAGGAACGTGCAAATGCTTGGCTGAAAATCATTTTTTAAGGATTGCAAATTGCGAAAGACCTCGGCTTGTGTTAAAAGGACTCGCTATAACATCATAAAACCCCATAACACTTGCCGTTTTGTTTAGGCATGGTCTTCTCATTATTCAAAAAACCAGAAATCGTCGTCGCCAAGCCTGCGGCTCGTCCGGCAACTGCCACGCGCCAGGCGACGGACGATAAGCAGGCACCTGCGTCTACAAATACAGGTCAAGGCAGCGCCCCTCCAGTGGTTGATGCCTCGGGTTTGAGTGATTTCGTATTCAGCGAAAGCTCGCCGCAGTTTCAAATCGAGGCAGAAATTGATCCAGTGGATGCCGAGGCTCAGGAGTCAGCCATCCTTTATGCCAACGCGCAGGATACGGCGGCCCGAGTGGTGCTTGAGCATGCCGCCCGGCAATATCCTTTTGGCCCGGGCGAGCGGCTGTGGTTGATGCTTTTTGACCTCTATCAGTTGCAAGCCGACCATTCAGCGTTTGATGCCTTGAGCGTCGATTACGCCAAAGCCTTTGAAAAATCTCCGCCCGCCTGGCGCGTGCGCGCGAGGTCTGAAACCTCCGGTGGCGCAATCACTGGCAGCATGCCCTTCAAAGGGGATTTGTGCGAGGACAACCAGAGCGGGTTTTCTGAAATCGAACGTGCCCTGGCTTCTGGCGGTAGGCTGAAAATCGATTTGTCACGGGTTAAAGCCGTCGATGAGCCTGGGTGTGAGCGCTTGCTCATTTTGTTGCAGCAAGCCCGCAAGGCCCGTCGTCCGGCGGAACTGCTCGGGCGTGAGGCGCTGCTTGGCTTGCTCAGGTCGCATGTCAGCGTGGGGGTTGCGGAGTATAAGGCCTGTTGGTTGATGCAGCTCGAACTTTTCCAGCAGCAAGGTTTGCAGGAAGACTTCGAAAACCTGGCCATCGATTACGCGGTGACATTTGAGGTTTCTCCTCCTTCCTGGGAGGTTGATCGGGTAGCGCAGCCCGAGCCATCAGCCGTGCCAGCCAAGGAAGGGAGGCGCGGCGGGAGCGAGTCGTATCTCTTGGAAGGTGAAATCAAGGGGGGGCGATTTCCCGATTTGCCGGCTTACGCCGAGGTGCATGAGCACGTGGTGATCGACTGTGCCACGCTTAGACGTATCGATTTCGTCAGTGCGGGCGCCTTGCTCAACGTGCTGACAGCGGTTCGTAGCAAGGGGCGACAGATTGTCTTTCAGCATCCGAATCGGCTTGTCGCGGAACTGTTCAGCGTGGTCGGGCTGACAGCGGTGGCGACGATCGCGTTGGCCAAGAACTGAGGGCCGGGCGGAAGACTTTTCCCGAACACCGTCCTAGCTGGAGAGGAAATAACTCATGGAACAGTATCACGGCACGACGATCCTGTCGGTGCGTCGCGGCAACCGTGTGGCAATGGGTGGCGACGGACAGGTCACGCTTGGCAGCATCGTGGTCAAGGCCAGTGCGCGCAAGGTCAGGCGCATTCATCACGGGCGCATTCTGGCCGGCTTTGCCGGGGGGACGGCCGATGCCTTTACGCTTTTTGAACGCTTTGAAGCCAAACTCGATAAGCATCAAGGCCATCTGTTGCGCTCGGCGGTCGAGTTGGCCAAGGATTGGCGTAGCGATCGTGCCTTGCGACGACTCGAAGCCATGCTGTCTGTGGCCGATGCCGAGAATTCGCTGATCATCACCGGGAATGGCGACGTGCTTGAACCCGAGTTTGGCATCGTGGCCATTGGCTCGGGGGGTGTCTACGCTCAGTCGGCGGCGCGTGCGCTAGTCGAGAATACGGATCTTGATCCTGAGGAGGTCGTGCGCAAGGCGCTGACCATTGCCGGCGACCTCTGCGTTTATACCAACCACAGCTTTACGATCGAAACCATCGGTTGACCGGTCGGGACGGCTGGTCCCGGGGTGTGGCGCTAGATGCCCAGGGCACTGCGGAATCCCTGGTAACGGGCTTCGATTTCGCCAAAATGACCGGCGATCTTTGGCCAGGAGAGTCCGAGTTCGGCGCAGGCAAGATCCGAGAGCTCGGGCACGCGGTTGTTGCTCTGCTCCCCGAGGTCCAGGGCATGACTGAGTATTTCGCTGGCATGGACGAGGTTGCCGATGTCGCTGCCAATCCCGTCCGGTTCATGGTGCGCACCGATCGCCTCGCAGATGCCCTCAGGAAGCTTCCAGGTGCGGGCCAGCGCCTCGCCGGCGTTGGCATGATCGAAGCCATAGACGTCGCGTTCGCATTCGATGAGCGGCAGATCTTGGTCTTGATGTGCTTTGAGCACCTGGAGGTATTCCGTCGGGCTGCCGACATACATCAACATCTGGCCGATGTCGTGCAGCAAACCGCTCGTAAAGGCAATTTCCGTGGAAATCTGGCCATGGTGCTCGGCGAGGGTTTGCGCACAGGTTGCTACACCGATCGAATGGCACCAGAGCATGCGGGCGTCAAAGCCATTGCCGCGGATGTCATAGCGGTAGGCAAGGGCCGAGGCAAGGATGATTTTGACGACCCGGTCTGCGCCCAGGACCAAAAAAGCCTGTTTGGCTGAAAAAACCGGGCTCGACAGGCCTGATGCGGCGGAATTGGCTGCAGCCAGGAGGCGCCCGACGATCGCTGGATCGGAATTGATGTGCTGGGCCAGGGTATCGACGTCGGCACGCTCGTCGCTGAGTGTGCGCATCAGGTAATTGATTACCTCGGGGAGCGAGGGGATGGTTGCCGCGTGTCGTGTCAGTTCATTCAGCGTCGAGGCACTCATTGCAGGCTCTCCCGGCGGAAAGCGAGCACGGCCGACTCAAGCTCTTTGCGTGCGCTTGATCCAGGGCCGCGGAAGATGGTTGCCACACGTTGCTCGGCAAGGCGGGCTTCCTCGGCGATGGTGACATCATCGCGGTTGTCGGGCGCCAGGATGGCTATGACGTCGATACCCCTGCGCACTAGACGCTCGAGCATTTCGGATTCAAGGACCGTGTCGGCGGTGAGGAGCGTGTGACCGTCCTTGTCGATGACTGCGCGGGCCAGAATCATGCCGGGAGCGGCACGGCCAGGGGGAAAGAACAAAGTACGCGTTTTCATTGTTTGGCTTCTTATGGATACCGCGTCACATTAAAGAGGTAGGCCAGTTTGCCACACGCGGCGGGCGATGAGAACATACGGTGTCTGTCACCGTTGAAGTAATTGATCGCCATGACCCAGATGACCCCGCAAGAAATCGTTCACGAACTCGATAAACATATCGTCGGCCAGGCCAAGGCCAAGAAGGCCGTGGCCATCGCATTGCGCAACCGCTGGCGGCGCGCCCAGGTTGCCGAACCGCTGCGGCAGGAAATTACGCCAAAGAATATCCTGATGATCGGCCCCACCGGGGTTGGCAAGACCGAGATAGCGCGCCGCCTGGCGCGTCTTGCCAATGCCCCGTTCATCAAAGTCGAGGCCACCAAGTTCACCGAAGTTGGCTACGTGGGGCGGGATGTCGAAACGATCATCCGCGACCTTGCCGAGATCGCCATCAAAAACGGCCGTGAACAGGCCATGAAGGCCGTGCGCATGCGTGCCGAGGATGCTGCCGAGGAGCGAATTCTCGATGCCTTGCTGCCACCTGCGCGTGGTAACTTTTTTCCTGATGGACAGGCGACAGAAGAGAACGGTACTCGGCAGAAATTCCGGAAGAAATTACGCGAAGGCGAACTCGACGACAAGGAAATCGAACTCGAACTGGCCGGTCCGTCGATGCAGGCGGAAATTTTTGCGCCGCCGGGGATGGAGGAGTTGACCAACCAGATTCAGGGCATGTTCCAGAACATGGGCGGGGCGCGCAAGAAACCGCGCAAGCTGCGCATTGCCGAGGCTCGTCGCCTGCTGATCGACGAAGAGGCTGGGAAGCTGGTCAATGACGAGGAGGTGAAGCTTGAGGCAGTGCGCAATGTCGAGCAGAACGGCATTGTCTTCCTCGACGAGATCGACAAGATCACCTCGCGCAGTGACCTTCAGGGCGCCGATGTTTCGCGTCAGGGTGTGCAGCGCGACCTCCTGCCGCTCGTTGAGGGAACGACGGTGTCGACCAAGTACGGGATGATCCGTACCGACCACATCCTGTTCATCGCCAGCGGGGCCTTCCACCTTGCCAAGCCGTCCGACCTCATTCCTGAACTGCAGGGGCGCTTTCCGATTCGCGTTGAACTCGATTCGCTGTCGGTGACGGACTTCCAGCGCATTATGACCCAGACCGATGCCCATCTGACCAGGCAAAATCGAGCTCTGCTGGCGACCGAAGCAGAAGCGCTCGACTGTACCAATGAGGGGGTCGACCGTCTGGCCGAGGTTGCCTGGGCGGTGAACGAGCGCACCGAGAATATCGGGGCACGTCGGCTCTACACGGTGATGGAGCGCCTGCTCGAGGAGATTGCCTTCTCGGCAGGCAATACCAGTGATGCGCAGACCTTGTGCGTCGATGCCGCCTACGTTGATGAACGCTTAGGGGAGCTCGCGGGCAACGAGGATCTGTCGCGCTACGTGCTGTGAGACGGCCGGAGAGAGTCCACTGGAGCGAGGTGCAGGCGCCGCTTATTTCACAAGGAGCACCGGGATCTTGGCCAGGTGGATGACCTTGGTCGTCGTCGACCCCATAAGCAAGCCCTCGAGAGCGCCACGTCCATGCGTCCCCATGACGATCTGGTCGCAGTGCAGGTCTTCGGCCAAGGTGACAATTTCCTCGGCGGCTTCGCCGATCAGGGCGTGGCTCGTATAGGGTGCTCCCGCCTGCTCGAGTCGCTCACGGGCCGCCTTGGTGTCGCGTTCGCTGAGGCTGTGGTAGTACTCGTTCAGCTGTTCTTTGCTGGCCCAGCGGATGTCTTCGACTGTGAAGGGCAGCTGGACATTGACGAGATGGATGCTCAGTTCTTCCGGGCGGCTATAACGGGCGCGTTTGGCGAGGATCAACTCCACCGCGCGCAGCGCGCACGATGACCCGTCGATGGGAAGCAAGACGTTTTTCATGGGGACTCCTGTTTGGCTGTGGATGAACCCGTGCGCGGTCAAGTCGGCCGCTCGACAGGGGCGCGAGCGATCCTGCCACCAGTATAGTTTTTCAGCTGCGAGTCGCCAGGTCAGCAGAAAGCGTTAACGGTGGACGAGTACCGGGATTCGGGCGTGGGTCAGTACCTTTTGTGTCTCGCTGCCCAGCAACAGGGCGGCGATTCCGCTCCGGCCATGCGACGCCATGACGATCAGGTCGCATTTTTGCGCAGCGGCTGTCTGCAGAATCGATTCGGCAGGGAAGTCCCCTCGGACGGAGAGACTAGTACAGGGCACGCCGGCGTGGAGCGCTTCTTTTTCGATGACCTCTAGAAAGTGCTTTGCCGATCGTGCGATGGCTTTTTCGTGCGCCTCAGGCGGCATGTAGCCGACCGGCAGAATGCCTTTGAAAACCAAGGGTGTGGCGCTCGGACTGACGTACAGGCCGGTGACTTTTGCGCCGGTTGCGCGAGCCAGTTCGACGGCATGCCTGATGGCATGGGCCGACTGTGGGCTTCCATCGGTCGGGATCAGGATGTTCGTGTACATCGTCTTGTCTCCTTGGGCTCAGTTTGACACGCTGTGGGCGAAAGGAAGTACCCACAGGATCATGCCTAACACATAACAGGTCAGCGATGAAACCAGAACAAACGGAATGCTCCATGAAAGAAATTCGCGCAGGGAAATACGCCGCTTTTCCTCGGTCTGGCAGATGTTGAGGGCCGCAAAGAGTGCCGGCGCTCCGGCTACCGTCAAATTGCTGCCCAGCGTGCCAGACCACAGCAACATCCACCACAGTGGCCAGTGTGGCACCTGCGCATTGTCAAAATCCTTGATGGTATGCAGGAAGGTCAAAATGTAAGCGTCATGCTCAACGATGCCAACGATGGGTACGCTCAGCCAGTAGAGCAAGGTGGCGCCCAGAGCGTAACTCTCCGTGAAAACAGGGCGTAGCGCCTGGGCGAGGTGTTCGAGCAGGCCGACTTTTTCCAGGCTGCCGACCAGCGCAAAGAGTGCAATGTAGAAAAAGACAGCGCGCCAGTCGAGTTCGGACAGGATGTGTTCAAAACCCGGGGCGCCAGCACGCTCGCCCAGCAGTTCGAGTACAAGGACAAGCGAAGCCGCGCCGGTCAAGGCGATGAAGCCTAGCTGCACATCAAGGCTCTGCCGCAGGGCCATGCCGACGACTGTGCCGACGAACCAGGTGACGACGATTCCGGCAAAGAGCCGATTCGGGATGTGGGCACGGATGCGGGCCGTGTCATGTGCCAGGCGCTCCGTCTTGCGATGCGCACGGAAGCCGTAGAGGTACATGGCACCAAGGGTAATGGCAAAGGTGATGACCAGGATCGGGAAGGAGGAGGGGCGTCCGGAGTGGTAAAAGAAATCCATGAACTCAGCCCCCGAGACGCTGTGCAGCATCTGGGGGGGGAGGTCGCCAAGCAGCATGGCCGAGCCCATGAAATTCGCGGCAAACCCGATCATCAGGATAACCGGTGTGGGCGGGAGGTGAAGGGCCCGCGCCAAGGGGAGGGCAACCGGCGCCATCATCAGGATGACCACGACGTTATCGACGAACATCGAGATCACGCCGCTGAGCACGGAGAGGATCATGACCAGTAATCCGGGGTGCCCTCCCGATAAATGCAGCGCCTTGACCGCCAGCCAGCTCGGAATGCCGGTTTTGCCAAAGTAGGCCGCGATGATCCATACACTGACCAGGATGGCCATGACATTCCAGTCGACCATCGCAAAGGCTTCGTTTTCGGTCATGACGCCGGACCAGATCATAATTACGACACCGAGCAGCGCGGCAATCGTGCTGTCGAAAACGTTGGCGATGACGACCAGAATGGTTAATGCGAAAACGATAGCGGCAATCCAGGCAACTGTATCCATGAAAGTCTCCGACGCATTCCTAACAAAGCGGTTATCGGTGTTGCAATCAGTTGAGACTACTTCACGATCAGGATGGGAATCTTTGCCAGGTGAATCACTTTAGCCGTGACGGAGCCGAGCAGGAGCTCAGCCAGCGCACTGTGGCCGTGCGACCCCATGACGATTTGATCGCAGCCGAGGCGCTCGGCGAGGGCCGTTATCTCTTCAGCGATATCGCCGACGCCATGGTGATAGGTGTAAGGAACACCGGCTTGGTCGAGCGCCTGCCGGGCCGTGGTCGTTTGCCGGTCACTTTCGCTGAGATGGAAATCGGCGACCTGCTGATGCGAGGCAAAACGGGTTATGTCATGCGGGAGCAGGGGCTGGATGTTGACCAAGTGAATCGCGAGATCGTCAGGGCGGCTATAGCGCTGACGCCGTGCGACCACAAGCTCGACGGCACGCAGTGCGCACCCCGAGCCGTCGATGGGGATCAGGATCTTTCTCATTATTTCCTCCCTCGCAATGCTGGATTCTGTTGGTGCTAAGCCGGGTGACCTGATTTGTTATATTGTGTGTTGCATCCTGTCTGATGGCTTTTGTGAAACGGTAAGCGCAGGTTTCTGCCCTTGTCTCCATGCCTTTAGTGTAGCGACTCAATACGCAGGATTCAGCTGTTCTGCGCCTTGCGAGCAGCGAGAAATCTCCCGGTTACAACAATGAAAGCGGCACAGCCGATCGGCACGATTTGATGCAAGGCATAGAAATGTGAATCGATCCAGTCGGAAACGGCAAGGTCGGTGACGGCCATCTCTCCTCCGACGTAACCGAGCAGGGCTGCGCCGACGGTGACAATGATCGGGAAGCGTTCCATCAAGCGGAGCAGCACGTTTGCACCAAAAATCACGAGCGGGATAGAGATTGCCAGCCCGGCAATGAGCAGGAGCATGCTGCCCTTGGCTGCGGCGGCAACGCCTAGGACGTTGTCCAGGCTCATGACCAGATCGGCGATCAGGATGGTCCGGATGGCGGCAGCCAGTGTGCTGCCCGATTCGATGTTTTCTTCGCCTTCATCCGTGTTGAGCAGCTGAATGCCGATCCAGATCAGGAAGATCGAGCCGATGAGCTTGAGATACGGCGTTTCAAGCAGAGTCACGGCGGTGAAGGTGAGCACGATGCGCATCACGATGGCTGCGCCAGAACCCCATATCACGGCTTTGCGCTGTTGTTCCGGAGGGAGTGCTCGGGAAGCCAGTGCAATGACAATCGCATTGTCGCCGGAAAGGACGATATTGATACCGATAATCTGCAGGAGGGGAATCAGATAGTGCTGTAACGAGGCTAAATCCATGGGAGACAATGATTATTTCTTGGACACTAGAATGGTGGATTTTAACTGAACTAATTAGCCGATCCATTCCGATTCTCTATGGTTCTCACTCGGCACACCCGCCGGGCCGTGAAGCGTTAGGTAAACGCTGAATCATTGACTGAGCAGGCCGGTCGAATATCGGCTGCGTAGTCCGGTGCTCGCTCACACGCTTATCGTCTTGATCTGTCCGGGTCGCTACGCGCCATACGCCTGGCACTTCCTAATTACGTATCGCATCCATGATGTGAGCGGCAACGCAGCCAGGCTGATCATGATGCAGATTGTGTCCGCAGTCGGCGATTGAGAATTCCTGAAGAGTGCGGAAGCACGCACGGCGCGCGGCGTAGTCCTCGGGTTTGGCTTGGCAATGCCGCATGATCGACGAGTTGTCGCCAATGAGCGAACAAGTGGGGGCGCGCACAGCACGCCAGCAAGCTTGTGCGTCAGCTAGCGGAAATAGCGCAGGCGTTGGCCAGCGGTGCTTTGGATCGGCGCAGAAAACAAAGCGTCGTTCCGGTGTCTCGATGACCGCGTGTGCAGCGATGAAGCGTGCTCTTTCTGGCGAAAGACGCGGATTGTCTCGGCGCAGTCGGGCCGCGAACTCATCGGGGGATGCGTAGCTGCGGAAGTGCGTTCCATCCTCGCGCAGGGCATCGAGCCAGGCGGCGCATCGTTCGGGAGAGCGCTCCGGCTTCTCGCTCCACAGCACGAGACCTTCCAGCAAAATAAGTCGGTTGATGCGTAGCGGACGGATCCCGGCGTAGAGGCTGGCGACAATGCCGCCCATGCTGTGGCCGAGGAGGTTGACCGGCTGATCCGGGCTGAGCCATTCAAGTAGTGCGTCGAGGTCGGCAAGGTAGTCGGGAAACCAGTAGGGGCCGACGTTGTGTTGGCTGCGTCCGAAACCGCGCCAGTCCGGAGCGAGAATGCGCCAGTCGGCAGGCAGGACGTCAGCAAGAAATTGGAACGATGCCCCGAGATCGCCCCAGCCATGCAGGCAGAGAAGCGTTGGCGCTTCGGCGGGAAGAGCCTCACCCCAGACATAGAGGTGATAACGCACGCCGCGCAGTGGCACGATGCGGGTCGAAAACGGGCGCATGTCAGCTGGCTCCTAGAACCGGTCGGATGACCGGTGCCTCACGGATCGGCAGGTTAACGAGGGCGGCCAGGCTGGCCAGGGCGATGTCGGCATACCACATCCAGGTGTAATCACCGAAGCGGGTGATGGCTTGTCCGCCGAGCCAGGCGCCCAGAAATCCCCCGATCTGGTGCGTGAACAGTGTCAGCCCGAAGAGTGTGCCGAGGTAACGGGGGCCAAAGAGCTTGCCGACGATGGCCGCTGTCGGCGGGACGGTGGCCAGCCAAGTGAACCCCAGTCCTGCGGCGAAAAGGTAAAAAGTCAGATAGCTGCGTGGCGCGGCAAGATAGAGCGCGATCATCGCTGCACGCGAAGCATAGAGCCAGAAAAGAAGATGCTTGCTGCGGTAGCGCGCGACTCCAGCACCTGCGTAGAGGCTGCCGGCGATGTTGAACAGGCCGATGATCGCCAAAGACCAGCCGGCGACGGTCGGCGGCAGGCCGTCGAGGCACACCTCGCCGGGCAGGCGGGTGACGCGGAAGGCACCACGCAAACCACCGGTCAAGCAACCGACGCGCA
>RRZU010039896.1_pt1 | contig 16418 bp, 13 predicted proteins | sample 2165561 | NCBI WGS metagenome assembly RRZU01 (sample SAMN10456909, study PRJNA506462) | wastewater metagenome | isolation source: wastewater sludge | place: USA: Moscow, Idaho
GGCCCTCGGCCGGCGAGCCGATCACATCCAGCTGTGGATAGTGGATGTGGGTGTCGACAAAGCCCGGCGCGATGATGCGGCCGGGCAGGTGGGTGCAGGGCACGTCGGCGTAGCGGGGCGATAAGGCCGCGTGGTCGCCCGCGGCCAGCACCACGGCGCAGCCATCGGCGCCGGGGCCGGTCACCAGCAGGCCATCGCGCTCGAACACGGCGTGGCCGTGTTCGTCGAACCGCAGCATCGACGCGCGCCAGGATTGCATCCGCGCATTGTGCCGCGCCGGGCGAACGGTGGGGTGGACCCGCCGGTGGCATTCGCGGCGCGGTGGCACTCATGCAAGTGCTGCGCACGCGCACTCCACATCAATCCAGCTTGGCGCCCGATTGCTTGATGAGCCGGTACCAGATCGGCAGTTCTTGCCGGTACGCCGCGTTGAAGGCGGGCGGCAGCCCGTTGTCCTGCACTTCAAAACCCATGCCGACGATGCGTTCGCGCACTTCGGGCGACTGCACGGCTTTCTGGATTTCGGACGCCAGCTTGTCGATGATGGGCTGCGGCGTGGCGCCCGGCGCGGCCACGGCCAGCCAGCCGGTCACGCGGTAAGCCTCGTCGTTCAAACCCTGCTCGGCCAGCGTGGGCACTTGGGGCAACGTGGCCATGCGCTTTTCACCGCTGGTGCCGATGGCGCGCAGCTTGCCCGCGTCCAGATGCCCCTTGACCTGCAGCGCGCTGGCAAAGGCCATCTGGATCTGGCCGCCGATCAAGTCCTGCACCATGGGCGCCTCACCCTTGTAGGCCACGTGCACCATGTCGGCGTTCTGCGTCAGGCTCATGTGCGCGCCGGCCAAGTGCGGGTAGGCGCCGATGCCGTACGAGCCGTACGACACCTTGCCCTTGTTGGCGGCCACGTACTTGAGCAGTTCCGGCCCGGTCTTGGCCGGCACGCTGGGGTTGACCACCAGCACCAGCGGCGCCATGGCGATGCGGTAGACCATGGCCAAGTCCTTCTGCGCGTCGTACGGCAGCTTGGTGTAGAGGAACTGGTTGGTCATCAGCGAGTTGGACAGGCCCAGCATGATGGTGTAGCCATCGGGCGGCGCCTTGGCCACCGCGTCGGTGCCGATGATGCCGGCCGCGCCCGCCTTGTTGTCGATCACCACCGGTTGACCCAGCTGCGCCGACAGCTTCTGCCCGACCACGCGCGCCATCACGTCGGTGGCGCCACCGGCCTGGAAGGGCACGATCATCTTGATCGGCTTGGCCGGATAGTTGACCTGCGCGCTGGCGTTGAATGCTACTGAAAAAAGAGCTGCTCCCGCAATCAGGGAAAGCGCCGGGGCGGTATTTTCCTTGAAGATCGGGTTCATGATGGCTTGATGGGGGTGGGTGGAACGAAACGGGAGGGGCTGGCCGCTCAGGCGCCGACGATGACGCGCGTCTTCACGGGCAGCGGCGCCAGCGCGGCCTGCAACCGTTCGGCCAGCGCCGCTGGCGCACCCGGCGGCAGGTGCACCGCCACGCCGCTGGCCTCGGTGCTTGCCACGCGCGGCCGCTGATCGGGCGGCAGCGCCTGGCAGAGCGCCGCGATCAGCTCGCGCGCCGTGTGGCCCGCGGCCTGCGCGCGCAGCTCGGGTTTGTAAATCTTGCCGACGTTGGTGACGGGCATCTGCTCGATCAGGTACACGTGCTTGGGCTTGGCGGGAGCCTCGTCCACCCGCTCGGCGGTGAAGGCGAGCAGTTCGGCCTCGCTCGCCTGCGCGCCGGGGCGCAGCGTGGCAAAGACCACCGGCAGCTCGCCCGCGTAGGCATCCGGCGCGCCGACGGCGGCGGCCAGTTGCACGGCGGGGTGCGCGCCAATCGCGTCCTCGATCGTCTTGGGGTCGATGTTGTGGCCGCTGCGGATGATCAAGTCCTTGGCGCGGCCGCTCAGGTTGAGGCGCTCGTCGCGATCCAGGTAGCCGATGTCGCCTGTGATCAGCCAGCCGTCGGGTGTGAAGGCCTTGGCGGTGTCGGCCGCATCCAGAAAACCCGAAAACACGTTGGGCGACTTGAACAACACCATGCCCGGCTCACCCGGCGCCACGTCGCGCCCGCTGGCGCCGCCATCGGCATCCAGTTCAACGATGCGCATCTGCGTGTGCGGCAGGCGGAAACCGACGCAGCCCGGCAGCCCGTTCACGCCCAGCGGCGTGATCGTGGAAATGCCAGCCATCTCCGTCATGCCCAGGCTTTCATGCACGTGCAGGCCGAACTCGCGCTCAAAGCGCGCCGCCAACTCGGGCGGCAGGATGGCGGCGCCGGTGCGGCAGTAGCGCACGCTGGAGATGTCGGCACCCGCCAGCGGCACCTGCGCCAGCGCTGCCAGCACCGTGGGCACGGCCGACAGCGTGGTCACGCGGTATTTCTCCACCAGACGCCAGAAGTTCTGCAGCACCGCGCGGTTGCGGTACAGGCCGGTGGTCGGGATGATGGTTTCCACCCCGCACGAGAACGCCGCCAGCGAGCCTGGCAGCGTGCCGGCGACGTGGAACAGCGGGTAGCCGTTGATGACCACGTCCTGCGGGCCCATGGCCTGCATCTGCACGCAGGCCCAGGCGGTGAACACCTGTGCGCGGTGGCTGTGGCGCGCGAGCTTGGGCGCGCCGGTGGTGCCGCCGGTGTGGAAGTAGGCGGCGATGTCTTCGGGGCCGATGTCGCGGCCACTGACCAAATGCGAATCGGGCTGCGCGGCGATGGTGGCGGCGAAATCCAGCACGCCTTTGGGCAGCGCGGGCGGCTGGCGCTCGTCCAGCGGTGCCACGCGCAGCACGTGGGTAAGCGTCGGCACCGTCGCGCGCAAATGCTCCGCCTTGCTCCAGACGCCCGACTCGGCGTCGTCGCCCCAGGCGATCAGCACCTTGGCGCGCGAGGCGTTCAGAAGCGACGCCAGCTTGTCGTCGGTCAGCAGCGGATTGAGCGGCTGCACGATGCCCGCCGCCTCGCCGCCCCAGAGCGCCAGGTGGTATTCAAGGCAGCCGGGCAGCATCACGGCCACCGCGTCGGTGGGGCCAATGCCCAGCGTGTGCAGCGCGTTGGCGGTCTGGTGGATGCGTGCCAGCAGTTGGCTGTACGACCAGCGGACCGGCTCTTCGGCCGGATCGGCCGTGCGCAGAAAACCGAGCGCGGTTTTGTCGCCAAAGGTGTGCGCCGAATTGCGAAAAATCTCGTAGGTGCTGCGCACAGTCAGCGCCTCGCTCAAGGGCGTGGCTTCGATCTGGCGCACGTCGGCCAGGCTGGTCACGCGCGTGGTGGCTGAAAACGGTGGCGCGAACTCGCTGGGCGGCGAAAGCGGGGCGCTGGGGCTCATGGGCTGTCTCCTGCCGGCCATCGGAGCGCCGCCGGCGGCAAACCGTCGAAACAGGGCGTCACGGCGGCGACTGGCATCAAGTCGCCAGCCTTCATTGCTTCTATAAGCATAGCAACAAACAAAGGCACAACAACGCTCTATGTCGAATGACATAGTAAGACGTCAGTCTAACTGCTATTCTGCCGGCCCTTGTTCCTGCTCCCTGGTCAACGTTTCCAAGTACGGTGGTTTTGTGCAAGACGATTCGGTCCCCACACGCGGCAGCATGCGTCAGAAAATGGTGGCCGGCGCCACCCAGGTGCTGGCGCGGCGCGGGCTGCATGCCACGGCTTTTTCGGAAGTGCTGGCTCTGACGGGCGCCTCGCGCGGCTCCATCTACCACCACTTTCCGGGCGGCAAGGCCGAGTTGATCGAGGCGGTGCTGGACCGCCACGCCAGCGACATCGACGACGGCCTGCGTGCCTTGCACGGCCTGCCGGTCGATCAGGTGGTGAGCGGTGCGCTCGACGTCTGGCGCGCGCGCTTGGTGCGCGACGATTGCGAATCGGGCTGCCCCGTGGCGGCGGTGACTATTGCCGCCGACACATCACGCGCCGTCGAGGATTGTCGTGGCGCTTTCAGGCAATGGCAGGACACCCTGGCTTCGGCGCTGCGCGCCGCAGGCTGCTCGCCGCGGCGCGCCAGCGACAGCGCCACCTTGCTGGTGGCGGCGGTGCAAGGCGCCCTCATCCTGGCGCGCGCCGAAGGTCAACCCGCGCCCTTCGACACCGTGGCCGGGTTGCTGCGTGCGCAGACGGGCGAGTGGGTGACCTGACGCGGGCCGGCGCTTCAGTGCGGCAGGCGCGTCTGCACGCCGTCGACCAGCCAGTTCATCTGCAGGATTTGCGCGTCGCTCAGAGTCTGTCCGCGAGGCAGCAGCGCGCGGCCGGTGTTGTCGGCCAGTGGGCCGGCGAACGGGTGCAGGCGAGCGGCGGCCATGTCTTTCTGGCGCGCCAGCACTTCTTCCTGCACGCGCTGGGGCACCTTGGGGCCAAAGGCTTCGACGCGGATCATGCCTTCGCGCACGCCGCCCCACAGGTTGCCGCTGCGCCATGAGCCGTCCTGCGCCGCCTTCACCCGGCGCGTGTAGTAGTCGCCCCACTGGTGCGTGACGGCGGCAATCTGCGCCGTGGGCGCGGCGCCGCGCATGTCGGCGTGGTAGGCCACGGCGAGCTTGCCGCGTTCCTCGGCGGCGGCCATCACGGCGGTGGACCCGGTGTGAAACGCCAGCACGTCGGCACCCTGGTTCATCAGCGTCATGGCGGCCTCGCGCTCGCGCGGCGGGTTGAACCATTCGTTCAGCCAGATCACCTTGACCGTGGCTTTGGGGTTCACGCTGCGCAGGCCCAGCGTGAAGGCGTTGATGCCCTGCAGCACTTCGGGGATCGGAAAGCCAGCCACGTAGCCGGCCACGTTGGATCGGGTCATGCGCCCCGCCGCGATGCCGGACAGGTAGCGCCCCTCGTAATAGCGCGCGTTGGCGGTGGCCACGTTGGGCGCCTGCTTGAGGCCGGTGACGGATTCGAACTTGACGCCCGGAAAATCGCGCGCCACCTTCAGCGTCGGCTCCATGTAGCCGAAGCTGGGGGTGAAGATGATCTGATTTCCCTGCGCCGCCAGGTCGCGGATCACACGCTCGGCGTCGGCGCCTTCGGGCACGTTCTCGACGTAAGTCGTGTTGACCTGACTGCCCAGCGCTTTCTCGACCGCGCGCCGGCCCTGGTCGTGCTGCTGTGTCCAGCCGGCGTCGGTCAGCGGCGTGACGTAGACCCACGCGGCCTTGACGGGCGCGGGCGATTGCGAAAAGGCGGGAGATAAAAAACAGGCGGCCACGAGCGTGGCGGCGAGGTTTTTGTACATGGTGTTCCTCTACATGGCCCCGAAGACGGAAAAAGACCCAAGACCGCGGGGCACGGTCTCGGGTTGCTTGGTGATTTTAAGGCGCAGCCGTCACAGCCAGGAGTGATCGATGGTTGATATCAAAATAATAGCTGTCCGCGCTTGGTAGATAAGCGCTGAAGACTGTTTTTGATCAGAAGGCCGCTGCCCGGGCTGTAGCGCGCGCCGCCTCCTGCGCGTCCTTCATCTCCATCAGCAGGCAGTGCAGCATCTCGGTGGACAGCCCGTGCAACACCAGCCGAAAGCCGGCGCGCAGCGTGCTCATGGGCACCAGCGGGTGCTTGTTGTTGAGCAGCACCAGGTGCTGCGGGCTGTTGAGAAGGGTGGCCGCATAGATGCCGATGGTTTCATCCAGTTGCAGCGAATTGGAGGCGCGCCAGAAGTCGTGATCGGTCAGAAACAGCTGGTACACCGGCGTGAAGATTTCAATGGCCGATTGCAGGTCTATGCCGTTGAGCTTGCCGTGCGGCATATCCTGCAGCGCCAGCGCTGGTTGATGCAGCATGCTGAAGTCCACCTCGGCCATCGGCACCGGCTTCAGTGTGCGGCCTTCGGCGCGCAAGGCGCGGTTGAGGTTGATGATGAAGTTGAACAAGTTGAGGTCGTGCTTGAGGAACACCTCGTCCTTCAGGTCATCGATCACCATCGGCGTGAGCGGACTCAGTGTCACCTGCACGCCCGAATTGGCGGCGATGAAAGCCAGCACCTGGGAGCCGAGGTGAAAGTGCCGCAAGATCAGCCAGTTGGCCTGCGGCGACAGGCAGCGGTTCATGCCCCAGGCCAGGATGCGGTGCAGCATCAGCGAGGCGGCCCACTTCTTGGGCATGGCGATCTTGAGCACCTGGATCAGCACGATGCAGGCTCGTGCCAGCGGACGGATGATGGGCAGCAGGTATTGCCGCGAACCCGAGGCCGAGTCGGCCAGCCAGGCGCGCTTGACGTCGTCATCCAGCGGCGTGCTCTGGTCGAGGTAGTTGGCCAGCCACGGATTGGGGTCGCGCGGGTCGTGCGGTGCGTCGAAAGGGTCGGGCTTCATGGGTCAGATCAATTCGAATTGCAGCGAATAGAGCTGCGCCGTGTGGCGCGCGGTTTGCACGATCTGCGCCGCGGCGGCGGGATGGATGGCGAGCACGATGTCCACCGCCTGCAGCCAGCGCGCCAGATGGTGCTCGTCATTGGCGCCGTGGTAGGCCAGGAATCGAAACGCACTCGCGGGCAGCTTGACCTGTTCGCGCAGCAGCGGCAACAGCGTGGGCACGATGCGCTGGCCGGTGCCCTCGATGATGTAGATGGCGCCCAGCAGGCCCACGGGGTTGGCCTCGGCGGCCAGCCGGTGCAGGTAGGCGTTGAGCGCCTCGCCGCCGGGGTTGCGCGCCAGCTCATCCAAGGCCAGCGTGCCGCCCGCAGCGCGGTAGTCGTCATAGAGGATCTTGAAGTCGTCTTGCTCTTCGCCCGCGTGCTGGCCGATCAGCGCGGCCAGCGGCAGAAAGCGGGCATCGAGCTGGGCCACGGCTTCGCGCATCCAGCGGCTGCCCTCACGCACTTGCGGTACCCAATGCTGCGTCCAGCGGCGGTAGGCCGCCACGTCAAACCGACCGTGCACCAGTTGCTGCACGATGGGCGTGCGCCAGACGCCCGAGCGGTAGTCCTGCCACACGCCGGCCAGCGCGGTGAGCACGGGGCGCAGCGCAGCGGGCGCGTCGGCCGGCGCATGCGGTTCGGCCACGGCGGCAGGTGCGATGGTGTCGTTTGCTTCTGTATTGATAGCTGCTCGCGCTTGTTGGGTGGGCGGAAGCGGCATGTTTTGCTTGCAATCGACCACCTCGAATGCCATGAACGCCGCCGTCATGCGCCCCGACTCGGGCACGAAGCACAACACCGTCTCGCCCGCCTTGGGCTGCACGCTGGTAAACCATTCGGCCAGCATGACGAAGATGGAGGCGGCGCCCGTGTTGCCGCGCGTGGCCAGGTTGCTCCACCACTTGTCGTCGTCGATGGCCAGACCCGCCTTGTCCAGCATGTCGCGGATGACCGGGATGAACTTGGCCGACGAGTAGTGGCAGAGAAAGTGGTCGGTGCGCGCCGGCTCGATCCAGCCTTCGTGCGCCAGCTTCACGTATTCGTGAATGCCAACGTCGAACACGTGCGGCAGCAGGCGAATGTCCTGCCGCAGCGCCAGCGCGCCGGCGGCTTCGGCCTCGCTGGACGAGGCGAAGTCGAGGAAAGAGCGGCTGCGGTCGTGCGTCAGGCCCAGCTGCATGCACACCGGGTAGTCGCCCGAAAAGCTCTTCTGATGCAGCCACTTGAGTTTGAGCGCGCGCCCGCTGTCCCCAATCGGCTGCGGCGTGCGACCCAGCAGACAGGCGCCGGCGCCGTCCGACAGCATCCAGCGCAGAAAGTGGGCGTCGAAATCGGTCCGGTAGCCGGCGGGCGCGAAGCGCGTGTGCTTGAACATGCGCGAGGGCATGTCGGCGCCCACCGCCAGCGCGTGCGCGTGGCTGCCCAGCGCCACCGCCTGCGCGGCGAACTCGAGCGCCGACACGCCGGCCACGCACACGCCTTGCGACGACAGCGTCTGCATCGGCGGCGCAGCCAGTTCGCCCTGGATCATGTTGGCAAAGCCGGGCATCAGCGCGTCGCCGCCCGACGAGCCGACCGCCAGCAGGGACACATCGCCCAGCGTGGCGCGCGACGATTGAAGGCAGGCGCGGATCGCGTTGGCGGCCAGGCTGGCGTGGCTTTCGCGCGTGCGGCCGTCGGGATCGATGGCGTAGTGGCGCGTCTGGATGCCGTTTTCGGTCAGGATGCGCTGCTTGATGCGCGCCGACGCGCGGTTCAGCGGCGCCACGTAGTCGTCCATCGCGTCGTTGCCGATCGGCGGGCCGGGCAGGTAAAGGCCCAGGCCGTTGAGGTGAACGTTGTCAAAGCGAACGGGCAATGGGCTCTCCTGAATCGCGCGGTGAAGGGGGTGCGGCCTGCATCAGCGAATGGCTGCGCGCGCCGCGCCATATCAGCCCGCCAACCAGCGTGACCAGCGCGTAGCGCAGCAGCGAGCGCTCTGTCAGGCGCGGGTCGATCTGCGACGCGATGCGTTGGTGCGCCGCGGGCAGCGCGCTCCAGTGCAGGCGCGGCTGCAGGTGGTGGGCGGTGTGGTAGCCGATGTTGAAGAACCAGCGGTTCACGCCCCCCGTGAAGTTGCGCGCAAACTGCAGCCGCGACCGACCATCGGCGTGCGCATGCTGCAGGTAGTTGGCGCCCAGCAGCCAGTGCAGGCCCAGCAGCTGCGGCAGCAGCACGAACTTGAGCCACGCCGCCGGGTCGATGGCGATCATCAGCGCGGTGAAGGCGACGGCCCAGGCGATCTGCCGCAGGTAATAGCGCCGCACCGCCGGCGCGCGCGCCGTCAGCCGCGCCAGCCAGGCACCAAACAGCGGCCACAGCACGCCGACGGCCTGTAGCGGGTGCAGCAGGTAGCCCCACAGGTGGTTGGTGTCGCCGCCGGCAAAGCGGTAGGTGCGCGCGGCGTCGCGCGGGCCGTGGTGGTAGCGGTGATGGTTGGCGTTGTGCGCGGGGTGAAACAGAAACACCGGGCGGCCCTGCAGCGCGCTGAGCAGCGTGTCTGTCAGCCGGTTCAGGCGGTGCGTGCGCCACAGGCGCAGGTGCATGTGGTTGTGCTCGATCACCGGCAGCGCCAGGCTGAGGTAGATCAGCAGGCCAAGCGCCAGCGCTAAAGCCCAGCCGGGCAGCCGCCCCGTGTACAGCGCCGCCACGCACAGCGGCCACAGCGCGATGCACAGCACGCTGCGCCAGTCGCTCGGGTGTTTGAGCCAACGCGCCATGGTCACGGGCGCGCCGCGCGGCGGGCCAGAGCCGCGTCAGGCGGCAGATTGGTGCCGAACCAGCGGTCCATGAACGGCAGCATGAAGCCGAAATTGCCGCTGTAGCAGGCGTGGTGCAGGTGGTGGCGACGCGCGCCGTTCAACCACCAGCGGTCGTGCGCGGCGCCCGGCAGAAAGTCGTAGTTGGAGTGACCGATGTTGTTGAACACCAGGCTGATGATGGGCAAGGCCAGCAGCGCCGGCAGACTGAAGTCGTGCAACACCATGGGCAGCAGGATCACGTTGCCCAGCAGCACCGCCTCCAGCGGGTGAAAGCTGTAGGTGGCCCAGGGCGTGGTGAGGACCGAGCGGTGGTGCGGCAGGTGAAAGCGCTTGAACCAGCGCGTGTGCAGCAGCCGGTGGTTGGCGTAGAAGTGCACTTCGTTCCACAGTGTGAGCGCCAGCACCTCCAGCGCGATCTGCAGGGCGCCGGCTTGGTCGTCGATGCGTGCCCAACCCAGCTTGAGCAGCCACCACGGCACCAGCAGCCCGGTGCCGAAGATGACAATCGACAGCGCCGACAGCCGCCATTCGCGCGCCAGTTGCCCCGTCGGCACGGCGCGCCTGTCCAGCACCGAGCCGTGGCCCAGCATCGGCAGCACGCGCCGCGTGAGCCACAGCGTGAGCGCGCCCAGCAGCAGATAGATGGCGCTGAAGTACGCCAGGCCGAACGCCACCACCTGGTACCAGGTCAGGTCAAGAAGGCTCACGTGGGTCATGGAAGGTGCTGGGGTGCGAGCGCGATTCAGGCCACATTGTCCCTGCGCTGTGCCGTCGCGCGGTGGGCGATGGGCGAGGGCGCATCGCACGCGCCGGAGGGTAGCATCCGTCGATACCGGGTCTTTTGCTGAATCTGTGAATGCTATGAATAGAAGAGCTGTTCGCGCTGGATAGGCAAGCGCCAGCGCCTGTTTTTATCTAGATTTCCGCTGGTGCGGCAAAACGCTCGAACGTGTCTTGCAACCGCGCCAGCCAGCGCGCCTGGTCCGCCGCTGGCGCAAAACTGGCCTCAAAGCTGTTGGCGGCCAACTGCCAGGCTTGCTCGGCCGTCATGCCGGTGGCGGCAAACACCTGCTGAAAGTTGGCGTTGATGTGGCCGCCAAAGTAGGCCGGATCGTCTGAATTGACAGTGGCGCACAGGCCAGCGTCCAGCAGGCGTTTCAGGTTGTGCCGCGCCAGGTCGGGGAACACGCGCAGCTTCTGGTTCGACAGCGGGCACACGGTGAGCGGCACGCGCTCGGCCGCCAGTCGCTGCATCAAGGCCGCGTCGTGCACGGCCTGCACGCCGTGGTCGATGCGTTCGGCTTTCAACACGTCGAGCGCCTGCCAGATGTAGGCGGGCGGGCCTTCCTCGCCCGCGTGGGCGACGATGTGAAAGCCCAGTTCGCGGCAGCGCGCGAACACGCGGGCGAACTTCTCCGGCGGGTGGCCGGCTTCGCTGGAATCGAGTCCGACGCCGATGAAGTGGTCTCGAAACGGCAGCGCGGCCTGCAGCGTCTCGAAGGCTTCGGCCTCGCTCAGGTGGCGCAAAAAGCACAGGATCAACTCGGCGCTGGTGCCTTGCGCCCGCGCATCGACGCAGGCGCGCGACAGGCCGCGGATCACGGTCTCCATCGGCACGCCGCGCGCGGTGTGCGTCTGCGGATCGAAGAAAATTTCTGCGTGCACTACGTTTTCTGTAGCTGCTCGCGCAAGATAGGCCTGCGCCAGATCGTAAAAGTCTTCTTCCTTCAACAACACGCTGGCACCGGCGTAGTAAATGTCCAGAAAGCTCTGCAGGTCGGTGAAGGCGTAGGCGTGGCGCAGTTCTTCGATGCTGGCGTAGGGCAGGGCAACACCGTTGCGTTCGGCCAGCGCGAAGATCATCTCGGGCTCCAGCGAACCTTCGATGTGCATGTGCAGCTCGGCCTTCGGCATGGCGGCGAGCAGCGCGGGCAGGCGGTCGGAGGCGATGGCGGGCAGCTTCATGCGGCCATTGTGCGCGCAACAAAAAGCGGCCCCGATGGGCCGCGATTCATCTGCAAGGGCAGGCGATGCCGGTCAGCGCAGCAGGCCCAGCATCAGCTTGGCCAGCGCCGCGCGGCCGCTGCTTTCGTTGGCGAACACCGCCACCCCGTCGACGGCACCGATGGCGCCCATGCCGCGGGTGATGGGGTTGTAGGGCAACAGGCCCGGGTTGTTGGCGCGCCAGGCCAGCGTGCCGCCGCTGCGCGTGTCGACGCTGCCATTGCGGTGGTGGATGGCGAGCGTGTTCGCATCCGGCTGCTCTACACGCCCGCGCGTGGCCGGCAGCGGCTTGAGGTAGGGGTTTCGCGGCGGCTCGCTGGTGCGCGATTCGCCGGTGTTCCAGCAAGAGCCGCCGCCAAACAGGCTCAACCCACCGCTCATCCAGCCTGTCATCAGGAACAAGCCCAGCGCCTGGCCGAACTGCTGCGTGAATTCGTAGGGCTTGTACGTGCCGGGCTTGGTGATGTTGAAGTCCTGCTGCGTGGCCAGCTTGCCGGTGTCGTTGTTGATCCAGCCTGCGCCGCAGGCGTTTTCGCGCACCAAGAAGCCGTCGGTGGTGGCCCAGTCCAGTGCTTGGCCGCCGCGGTCGGCGTACTCGACTTTCAGGTCGCCCAACTCGTTCTGGCTCAGGCCCGTGATCTTCATCGCGTGGTCGCCGCGCGTGACGGTGACTTCGCTGGAGACGTATTCATTGGGGTTGTTCTTGAAGGGCTCGGTGTCGATGGTGATCTTGGTGCCGTCTTCCAGCTGGAAGGTGGTCTTGCCCCAGAAGTTGGCGTCGGTCTTGCCGTCCTTGTTCCAGTCGATGTGCGGGTCGCCCCAGATGTTGGTGACTTCGCCGTTGTTCTTGTTGACGATCTTGATCTGCGAGTTTTTCTCGTCCAATTGCAGCTCGTACTTGCCCAAATCGATGTTGGCCGTGCCGTTGCCGGGGTTTTTCACCGTCCACTGCGCGTCGGGCTTGGGGCAGAAGCAACCCTTCTTGTCGACCGAACCCAGCTGGAAGCGGTTGGTGTGGGGCAGCACGCAGCGCGGACGATCGGCGGCGCCGATGGGCGCAAAGCCGACGGCGGCAATGGCGACAAAACCGGTTTGGGATGTGGCGAACATGGAAATCCTCCGAGAGATAGGTGGTCGGTTCGCCGCTGAACGCTGTGGTGTGCAGCGGCTTGACACGGAGTAGACCCGTGACCACGCCCGCCAACAAGCTGTTACCAATCCCATCGGTAACGCCCCCATCGGGGACGTTCCCAGGTCGGGCGCGCGCCGTTCAGGCGATCACACCAAAGCCAATGCCGCTTTCTTTGAGATAGCGCCGGTACGCGGCCGACATGCGGTCGGCGGCGGAATGCACCTCGGCATCCGGGCGCAGCGGCAGGCGCTTGGGCCGCTGCGATTCAAGCACCGGCTGGTCCTGGCCGAAGATGGTGTTCTGAAAGTCGATCAGGCGCGCGTCGGGCGAATCGAAGTCGTTCATCGCCATGCGCGTCCAGGCCACGCTGCTTTCTTCCGTCACCGGGCAGACGAACATGGCGATCGATTCCCACAGGCCCTCGATGGCCGTGCTGCCGGGCTCGGGCTTCTTGGTCAGCACCGCCATGTAGGGCGCGGTGACCTCGTAGGTGTATTCGACCTGGGCGCCGCTTTCGGCGTGGATCGACGAGCGCGGCTGCCACGCCAGGCAGCCGGTGGCCAGCACGCCGTGCGGCGTGGGCGCGACTTCATACGGCGGGATCTCGGGCCGGTCGCGGCTGCCGAGCCAGCCTTCGTGCACGTAGCCAAAGTGCGCCATGTCGAGAAAGTTCTCGATGATGCGCGGCGCGCTGGCCTCGACCCGGTAGGGGCCGCTGGTGGTCTTGCGCAGGCGCGGCTCGCTTTCGGCGGCAAACAGCGGAAAGTCGTGGATCGGCTGCGCGTCGGCCGGCGGCGGCGCCAGCCGCACCCACAGCATGCCGTAGGCCTCGCGCGCGTCGAAGCTGCGGGCGCGGTGGCGCGCGCCGGGGGTGAAGTCGGGCAGCGCCGGAATGTGCGTGCACTGGCCGCTGCCCTCGAACCGCCAGCCGTGGTACGGGCATTCCAGCTGGCCGCCCGCCACGCGGCCGAGCGACAGGCGGGCGCCGCGGTGCGGGCACTGGTCGGCCCAGGCGTGGGCCACGCCAGCGGCGTCGCGCCACAGCACCAGGTCTTCGCCCAGCAGGCTGGCGCCTTGGGGTTGGCTGCCGACGGCGTGGCTGAGCGCCACCGGGTGCCACAGACTGCGTTCGATCATGCGTGAGATCTGAGTGAAAAAGGCCGCCAGCGCTTGATGGACAAGCGCGAGCAGCTATTTATTTTGAAGCAGGTACCTTGCCTTCCACGCCCTTGACGTAGAAGTCGATCTTGCCCATCCAGTCGTCGTCGGCCTTGGTGCCGGCGGCCAGGCGCTCCTTGCCGTTCCCATCGACCACCGGGCCGGTGAAGACGTCGAAGCTGCGATCCTTCATCTTGGCCTTGATCTCGTCGACCTTGGCCTTGGCTTCGGCGGGAATGTCCTCGGCCAGCTTGATGAGGTCGTTCTGCCCCTCGGGCACGCCCCAGCGCGTGACCTGACCGCCTTTCCAGGTGCCGTCGATCACATCCTTGAGGGTCTTCTTGTAGTAGTGGCTCCAGTCGGCAATGGCCGAGCCCAGGTGCGCGCTGCCGCCAAAGGCGCTCATGTCGCTGTCCCAGCCGAAGGCGCGCTTGCCGGCCTTCTCGGCCGCCTGCAGCACGGCGGTGGAATCGGTGTTTTGCAGCAGCACGTCGGCGCCGCCGTTCATCAGCGCCTGCGCGGCTTCGGTTTCCTTGGGCGGGTCGTACCAGGTGTTGACCCACACCACGCGCACCTTGATGCCGGGCTTGACGCTTTGCGCGCCCAGCGTGAAGGCGTTGATGTTGCGCAGCACCTCGGGGATCGGGAAGGAGCCGACGAAACCCAGCGTGCCGGTCTTCGTCATGTGCCCGGCGACGATGCCGGCCAGGTACGTGTCCTGATAAAAGCGCGAGTCGTACACGTTCATGTTGTCGGCCGTCTTGTAGCCGGTGGCATGCTCGAACTTGACGTCAGGGAAGTCCTTGGCCACTTTCAGCATCGGCTCCATGAAGCCGAAGCTGGTGCCGAAAATCACCTTGTTGCCCTGCGACACCAGGTCGCGCAGCACACGCTCGGTGTCGGCGCCTTCGAGCACGCTTTCGATGAAGGTGGTCTTCAGGCGGTCGCCAAATTCGGCCTCGGCCGCCTTGCGGCCCAGGTCGTGCGCGTAGCTCCAGCCGGCCGAGCCGACCGGGCCGACGTATATCCAGGCGGCCTTCAGCGGCTCGGCGGCCGGGGCGGGCGGCGCGGCGGTTTCGGCGCTGGCGGCCGGCGCCGCAGGCGCTTCGTCCTTCTTGCCACAGCCGGCGAGGGCGGCGGCGCCCAGGGCCGCGGCCGCGGCGGTGAGTCGGAGCAGGGAGCGCCGGGAAGCAAAGTGCGTCATCGAATAAGTCCTGATCAGGGTCGGAAATGGAAACCGTGCCCGTGCAACAAGCGTGCCGGCCCATGTTACCGATTTGGTGCGGCGATTCTGGCGCGCCATAAAAAAGGGCGCCCAAGCACCCTGTTTTCAGCCACCGCCTCAATCGCCGCCACCGCCCTTCCAGCGGCCGCCGTGTCCGGACCTGCGCCGGGCACTGGCGGCGTCCCCCCTCCCGCAGGAGAGGGGGGAAGGCGCGTCAGCGCCTCAGGGGGGTGTCACTTCTTGTCACCAGGCACCTTGCCCTCGACCCCCTTGACGAAGAAGTTGATGCCGCCCAGGAATTTGTCGTCGGCCACGGCGTCCTTGGCCAGCACTTCCTTGCCGGTGTTGTCGCTGATCGGACCCTTCCAGATGTTGTAGCTGCCCGCCTTCAGGCCGGCCTTCACGTCGTCGAGCGCCTTCTTGGCTTCTTCCGGCACGTCGGCGGCGAGCGACACCAGATCGATCGCGCCTTCCTTCACGCCCCACCAGGTCTGGCCGGTGGCCCACTTGCCATCCAGCACCTCGCCCACGGTCTTGATGTAGTAGGGCGCCCAGTTGATGATGGCCGAGCCCAGGTGCGCCTTGGGGCCGTACGCGGTCATGTCGGAATCCCAGCCGAAGCCGCGCTTGCCCATCTTCTCGGCGGTTTGCAGCACGGCCGACGAGTCGGTGTTCTGGAACAGGATGTCGGCGCCGCCGTTGATCAGCGCCGTGGCGGCTTCGGTCTCTTTCGGCGGGTTGAACCACTCGTTGACCCACACCACCTTGGTCTTGATGTTGGGGTTGCTGCTTTGCGCGCCCAGCGTGAAGCTGTTGATGTTGCGGATCACTTCCGGGATCGGAATCGACGCCACCACGCCCAGCGTGTTGGACTTGGTCATGGCGCCAGCGATGATGCCGGCCATGTACGCGCCTTCGTAGGTGCGGCTGTCGTAGGTGCGCAGGTTCTCGGCCGTCTTGTAGCCGGTGGCGTGCTCGAACTTCACGCCCTTGTTGTCTTCCGCGACCTTGAGCATGGACCCCATGTAGCCGAAGGCGGTGCCGAAGATCAGCTTGTTGCCCTGGCCGGCCAGGTCACGCAGCACGCGCTCGGCGTCAGCGGACTCGGGCACGCTCTCCACAAAGCTCGTCACGACCTTGTCGCCGAATTCCTTCTCGATGGCCTTGCGACCGTTGTCGTGTGCAAACGACCAACCGCCATCGCCCACAGGGCCGACATAGGCAAACGCAATCTTCAGTGGCTCGGGCTTGGGGGCCGGTGCTTCTGCGGCTGGGGCCGGTGCGGGCGCGGGGGCCGGTGCCGGTTCTTCCTTCTTGCCACAACCCACGAGGGCGGCAGCGGCCACAGCGGAGAGCGCTGCCACCTTGAGCAGGGAGCGTTTCTGCAGATCAGTCATGTCGGTTTCCTTATCGAAGAAGTAAGACTTGCAAAGGTTGGGGGACGAAACTATCCATTATGGTGCGATCTACCGCAGGGTAACCAGATTTTCGCGTGCGCAATCCCTATCACGAGCCCGGATAAAACGGTTTGCCCAGCGATGCCGGCATGTTGATGCGGATCCACGCCGGATTGCGCGAGATCAGCGCCAGCACCACGATGGTGGCCACATACGGCAGCATGCTCAGCAACTGGCTGGCCACCTGCACGCCCGTGGCCTGCAAATGGAACTGCAGCATGGTCACGCCGCCAAACAGATAAGCCCCAAGCAACACCCGTGCCGGGCGCCAGGTGGCAAA
>RRZU012963990.1_pt1 | contig 16418 bp, 9 predicted proteins | sample 2165561 | NCBI WGS metagenome assembly RRZU01 (sample SAMN10456909, study PRJNA506462) | wastewater metagenome | isolation source: wastewater sludge | place: USA: Moscow, Idaho
GTTGCAAATCAAAAAACTTCATCTCTGGTCGAGTTCCATTTGCTTTAAAAGCAGTAATTGGTCTCTCTAAAACAGCATTCTCCGCAATAGTAGTTGTTGTCAAACTAGATAAATTTTGTATTTCTTTTATTCTTTGAAATGAATTTTCGGTTAACGCTTGTTCTAATTTTAACAACTCTGCTTCCAAAACTTGTTCTGATGCTGGTAAAATAGCTCCGTTTTTTACACCCGATTTTACTTCTTTTATTTTTGAATAGATAGTGTTTTGTTTCGCAAATAATAATTCTCTTTGGTCTTGCCACAACAAAATCATCATATACGAATAGTTGATTCGAGATTTGAGTTGATATAAATTGACCTCGACTTGTTGCTGTTGTGTAAGCGTTTGAGCTTCCTTTAGTTTTGTATTTGCAGCAATCATTCCGCCGTTGTATAGGAGTTGATTTACATCTAAAGTGGCTCTGTATTGGTCTTTGTTTAAGGACTCTACTCCAGGTAAAGTAGTTGGTAACCCAATAACATCTGATTGATAAGTGGCTTGAGCATTAAGATCTATTTTTGGTAATTTTGCTTTATTTAGTGCATCAATTTCATACGTTGATTTTTGCTGTAACAAATTGATTTGTTTGGCTAATGGATAGTTTTTTTCTGCCAAAGCATAACATTCCTCAATCGTTAATTTTTGTTGTGAATAGGAAGCAATAGAAAAAATTAGAAACAGTATGGTTGTTATATTATTCTTCATAATTTAAATTTTTATGGAATTAATAATAAACGCTGCTACTTCTGTTTTCCGTTTTTTTAATATTTTATCGTAGCTTTCTTTGTCTATATTAGCAAGAGCCATTAATAATGGTTCTCCTATAAAAGGAAAAACATTTAACGAAATAATATTAATAAACAATTGTTCCGCTTCAATTGGTTTAATAATCCGTTGATTTATAGCGTCATTAACTTGGATTTTGAATTTATCAATAGTAGGAAAATTTTTTTCGGCACGAAGTTTTTGTACAAAATCTGGATTTTTACTTAATTCTTGTATGACGAAATTTGGCAAATACGGATGTTTGATTACAAATGAGACATAACTTTCAGTAAATGATCTTATTTTTTCAAATAGATCGCTATCATCATTTAATACTTTATTTAATTGAGGAGCTAATAATTTAAAAGCGCTTTTAAAAACTGCCTCAAATAAAAGTTGTTTGCTTCTAAAATAGTAATGTAATAATGCTTTGTTGATATGGGCTCTATCAGCGATCTCTTGCATTCTAGCGCCAGCCATTCCCTTTTGTTGGAAAACTTCCTTTGCAGCATTTAATATTTCGATTTCAGTTTTCTCCGAATCTATATTTTTCATAATATTTAACTATATGATTTAACCATTTGGTTAGTAAAAGTAGTGAAAATATCTATATTTAAAACCATGCTTAGGATTAAATTAACATATAGCAATGAAAACATGTTGTATTTAGAAATCAATTACTAATGCGAAGCACGGGTAAAAAATCAAATTTATTAAGATCAAATCTATTTTTTAATAATACAAATTAATGATAATCAATGGCTTGTGCATGATATAAAATAGGAGGGTTTATTTTGAATAATTAGTTTAATAGACTGAACAATCATATTTTTAAATGTGTTTTAAAACCATAAAACAGAAAGAAAGACCTTCATAATGTTAATTTACATTTTAATAATTGGTGTTTTTATAATACATCGTACACGCACGATACTATGGGATTGTTCAATCTAAAAACGCAAAAAAAGGAAAAGCGATATACAGTCTATCAGACATTATAGCGCTGCAGAAACTATCGTAATTAGTTTGTTAGAAGACTCAAGTACGACTCAAAATACGCTCTAAATTTAGAATCGTATTTTCAATAGATTGGCTCTACTATTAATAAATTCCATATTTGATTGTGCCATTACACCATTTTTTTTTAAGAATATGAGCTTTAGATTTAACTAAATCTGGGTGGTTTCTTATCAGTAATGAATTGCGGAAAAATAATAGTATTACATTCGATCCATATACCAATTTAGCTCTTTCTCCATTTTTTGGTATTTAAAAATAGAAGTGATGATTTTTTTCAAGCGAACAAAAGCAGTTTCGCTTTTCACTACATAATCAAATGCTTTGTGATGCATACAGTTTATAGCGACTTCTATTTTATCTTGAGAAGATAGCATTATAACTGGAATTTCAGGATTAAAAGCTTTTATTTTATCTAATGTTTCAAGGCCATTCATAGCATTTTTCACAATTCCATCAAGTTGATAGTCTAATATTATTATATCAGGATTGTGAGATAAATTGGCAATGCAGAGTTCGCCAGTAGGGTAGGTTTCAACAGTGAAATCAGCATTATCTAGAAACTCAATTTCCAGAGATTTTAAAAATAACGCATCATCATCTACAAGAAATATTTTTACTTTATTTTTGTTGTTATTCATTATAGTGTTTTTTTAATGGTATTAAATTCTTCTTGTAATTCCGTGCATGCTTGTATACAAATTTTTTCCAATTCCAAAACTAGTTCAGCAATACCCTCTGTTTTTTCTTGAGCTAATGCAAAATCCTGAATTTTTTTGGCCATATTTTCAAAATCAGGACTCATGCCCATTATTGCAAAAGAGGGAATCATTTTGTGTGCTGCTGCGCCTAATAATGTCCAGTTTTTTTCGGCTAAACTTTGTTTAATGGTATTCATTAAAGAAGGCGTTTGCGCTAAATAAAGAGCAATCATTTCCATCATTAATGTTGGATTTGATTTTGTCCTTTGGTTTAAATACACGAGGTCAATACATTTTATTTGTTTGTCTGCGTTATCTTTTACTTCATTGTTCTCGTTGAGTTTGGCACTAAGTTTGGCAAGTTTTGGCTTTTTTAAAATACCTACAATTTTGCTGTACAATACTCTTTCGTCCACTGGTTTTGCAAGATAATCATTCATTCCCACGGCTTTGCATTTAGCTAAATCAGCGGTGGTCACATCAGCAGTTAAAGCAATGATTGGTATTTTTAAATTCATTGTATTACGAATGTATTCCGTAGCTTCAAATCCGTTCATTTCTGGCATTTGTAAGTCCATAAGGACAATGTCGTACTTTTTTTCTTTTAATTTCTCAATAGCTATTTTACCATTTTCAGCAATATCGCGATGAAACCCAAAATCATCTAATAGCGTTTTCATCAGCAATTGATTCAGAGGAATATCTTCAACTACCAATACTTTGATATTTTTTATTTCAGTATCAAGTTCAATCAATTCATTTTCTAATTCGGCATCAGAATTTGTTTTTTGAAAACTTAATGTAAAACTAAAGGTAGAACCTATATCGAGCGTGCTTTTTACACGAATAGTACCGCCTTGGGACTCAACAAGCTGTTTTACTATGGCTAATCCTAACCCAGTTCCTCCATAAATACGGGAAGTTCCACTAGAAGCCTGTTGGAAATTTTCAAATATTTTTTCTATTTTATTCTCAGGTATTCCAATTCCAGTATCATTTACTGAAAATTCAATAATCACTTTATCGTGATCTTCATATAATAAGTATACACTGACTGTAATATTTCCTTTTGATGTAAATTTAACGGCATTACTGACTAAATTTAAAATAATTTGATGCAAACGAACTGGATCTCCCACCAGTACATCGGGAATTTTATTATCGTATTCCTTAACTAATTTTAAATTTTTTTCCTGTATTTTGGTTTCAAATAAATGAAGCATTGCTGATAGGGACGATTTCATTTTGAAAGGAGTTTTCTCAAATATCATTTTACCCGAATCTACTTTTGCCAAATCCAATATGTCGTTTATAAGAACGATTAGTGCATCACCACTCGTTTTGATAGCATCTAAATATTCTTTTTGTTTAGAAGTCAATTCTGTTTTTAAGAGCACTTTCGTAAATCCGATAATAGCATTCATCGGTGTACGAATTTCATGGCTCATATTTGACAAAAATTGTTGTTTTGCTTTTACTGCATTTTCGGCTACAATAGTAGCGCTTTCTGCATTTTTTTTTGCCTCTTCGGCAATTTCTGTGGCCAACTCAGCAAAAACTCTTGCCTCAATCAACTCTGTCGCAATTTTTTTTTGTTCAGTTACATCTCTTGCCACAATTACAACACCAATAACATCTCCTTTATCATTTTTATAAACAGAACCGTTGAACAAGACATCAGTCAATTTCCCGTCTTTGTGGCGAATAGTAAGCGGAGAATCAGCCACTGACCCTTTTTCAAACACTTCTAGATATACTTCCCTGGCTTTTTGTTGCTGGGTAAAATAATCGAAAAAATTTGAACCGGTAAGTTCATGTCTTGTCATACCTGTACTATTTACCAATGCTTCATTCATATCGGTAATTTTTCCTTCGGTATTTATTGTGACTAGTGGATCCTGACTGGCTTCAATCAGGCTAAGAGAATATTGCGAATCAAATTTTGCAGTGTTGTTAAGGGCTGTAAGTTCTTTATTTGCAATTTCACGCTTTTCTTTTTCTTTGTTTTGAAAAAGAAGTTCTTTATTAGCAGTGATTAATTCAGTAGCTCTTTTTTCTTTTTCATCATTTTGATACGCTAACTCTTTGTTTGCAATGACTAACTCCGCAGCTCTTTTTTCTTTTTCATCGTTTTGAAAAGCAAGCTCTTTATTAGCAATCACTAATTCAGCTGCACGTTTTTCTTTTATTGTATTTTGAAAAGCAAGCTCTTTGTTAGCAATGACTAACTCCACAGCACGTTTTTCTTTTTCATCGTTTTGATAGGCTAATTCTTTGTTGGCATTTTTTAAATCTAATGCCCATTTTTGATCTGCTATGTCCCTAGATACTAGCACTATTCCTTCTGCATTTCCCTCATCATCTTTGTACACGGTAGCATGCAACAATACATCTGACAGTTTTCCATCTATATGGCGAACAGTAAGAGCGGAGTCAGTGACAAAACCATTTACAACCGCTTCCTGGCATGCTTCTCTTGCTTTTTGAGGCTCAGTAAAATAATCAAAGTAGTTAGAACCAATTAAACGGTCACGATTCATACCTGTGATAGTTATTGTTGCCTCATTTACGTTGGTAATTTTTCCCTCAATATTTATTGAGATTGTAGGGTCCAAACTAGCTTCAATAAGACTTCTAGCATATTTTGATACTTGATTATTTATGATTTCTATGTGTATTAAATGGAGTTATTTCTATTTTCTAAATTTCCAATTTCTTCAATTGGATTACGCCTTTTATCTTTTAATTTCTTGAAATGAGAAGGGGAGAGCCCAGTTACTTTTTTAAACTGACTCGATAAATGGGCCACACTACTGTAATTCATTTTCCAAGCAATTTCAGTTATATTCAATTCACCATAAATAATCAATTCTTTTATACGTTCCGTTTTATGAGAAATTATAAATTGTTCTATTGTTGTTCCCTGAACTTCAGAAAACAAGTTGGATAAGTAGGTGTAGTCGTAATTTAATTTTTGACTTAAATAATCCGAAAAATTAATTTTAATATTTTCCGTTGAGTGGTGAACCATCTCAATAATTGCATTTTTAATTTTTTCGATTAGCATGGATTTTTTATCATCCATCAATTCAAGCCCTGAATTTAAAAGTGCCGCTTTTAGTAATTGTCTTTGCTCCATCGAAATATTTTCCATGATTTCAACTTCTCCTAAATCGACAACCATAAAGTGTAGCTGAAGCTTTTTCAATTCTTCTTTTACCGCCATTTTACAGCGGTTGCTTACCATGTATTTTATGTATAGTTTCAAATATATTTCTTTTGCAGTTAGACAAAAATACGTTTTAGGTTTAAAGGTACATTTTATAACTTTACAAATAAGTTATGATTTTTTAAGAAATAGTGTTAGTTACTAGGTTGAGTACTAGTATCTAGTAATAAAAAACTAAGATTTATGATCTTGTAGTTTGTTTAGTTATAAAAAAAAATATAAAAACCTATTATTTAGATAGTTATGTTTTATTTTTTTTGTTTTAATTTAACTTTAAGACTTCATTTTTTAAGTGCTTTTTTAGAGGAAGGAGCAAAACATTCGATATAAATTTTCTTTAAAGTTTTGCTTATTTTTATTTTGCAGGTAAAAAGCTACAGGCTTTATAGTGTTTATTGTCTTGAATTATTCAGTCACAGTTTTTAGGATGCTGAAAATCATTTTTTTACTGGTTAAAGTAGTGCCTTGGTATCGATATTCTTGAACAGAATATAAGTTATAAAACGTTGACTGATATATTTTTAGAGGAGATTATATTTTTGTACAATCCGTTACTTGTACCAATACTGAAAATAGTAGAAAGATGATACGGATTTTACCTAATAAAAACGGATTTAAGTATGATGATTTAGCGAAAATCATTCCAATTAATCTGTCCTTATTTGAATGTGTCTACCCAATCCAATGATTTAATTGATGAAACCTTATTTTCTTCATTCATGAAAACACGAAGTTCCTTATTGGCTACTTTTTTGGTATACAATGCTTTGTAACGAAAAACAATTGTACCGTCTGTATTGTTTTTGTACACTTCAATTAATTGAAGATCAATAAATTTCCCATAATATTGACGAAATCTAGTGCATGTTTTGGTAAGTCTTTCCTCAGTTGTATTTTTGATTACTGATGATGTGGCTTCACTTTCGTTAAATGGTTTAAACCTCGAAGTGTTGCAAGTCATCAAAACTCTCTTTCCTAATTCGTACGCTTTATTCTTTTGGCTATTATCTATTTCAGATACTGCTAGTTTTGTAATTTTCGCTTTTTCTAGTTCAGGTTCTGGAACAGCTGTTCTTTTTTTTGATTTACATCCAATGAGTAAAAGAATACTTATGACAATAATTAATTTTCTCATAATCTATGTTATTTTTAATAATAAGTTAGGGTCTGGGCAGTTTTTTAAGTAATAATTTAGGTCACTTTTGGTGCTAACTCCTGGGTAATCTCCAAATTTATTCGGAATTTCCTCAATTATTTGAAAATGTAAATGTGGGGAATAATCCCCATTAACTGCTGCATCTCCTAGCGTTGCTATTTGCATTCCTTTTAAGACTGGATCCCCAATATTTATATTACTTATACTTTCTAACGAAAGATGGCCGTATAAAGTATGAAAATGTTGGTTTTTTATTTTATGTTCTATGATAATAGTGGGTCCATAATCACCCACACCAATATTGTAATTAAAGCTGTGAATAAATCCATCAAGTGCTGCCAAAACAGGTGTGCCGGCTTTAATCCACAAATCTAAACCAATATGAATGTTGCGTTCTTCTGTTTTATGATCATTAAAAGCAGTGCTTCTTTTGTATAAATTTCTAATTTCATTATATCCTCCAAATGCTACTTTTGCATTGTTTTCAGCTAAATAATCTTCGATGAATTTTTCAAAATGTGTCGAATTCGTAATTTCTATTTTAGCAAGAACTTCATTAGTGCTTGATAAATTTAAAGGAATATATTGACTATAATCAATGGATTCGTCTATTACTTTTACATTTTGTATGTTTGATAATATTGTTTCTAAAGGGGTCATATATGATTGTTTTTATAAAGTTTAAAGTTAAAATAAAAAAAGCCAACATATATATCTTATGTCGGCTTTATACTTTTTACTTAAGAAAATAGGCTCTGTTATTTTTTAACCTCAATTTTTGCTTCACTGGTGGAAACATTTACGGTTGTTTTTTTTGCTTCATTTTTAGTTGTACTATTTACATCAGCAGCACTACTTTTATTGATGCTATCTTTTACTTCACTAGAAATTGCTGCTGCTTCAGTAGTTGTTTCGCGTGAAGATTCAATTGGCGTTGGCGTAGTAATTTCTTCTTTCTCATTTCAAGAAATAATTGCTATCATTGATGCTATACCTAAAAACAAGATTTTTTTTTCTCATTTTTGTTTTGTCTTTAGCCAATTAATTGATAATTAATTGTTTTAAATCTTTTGTAGAAAAAGTGGGTTGTTTTTAAAAAAAATCCCAAACTTTACGATTGGGATTTCACTTGATTCTATTAGTTTTTAGTATAGATTTGGATATTTTGATGGATTTACCTCGTTCATCATTGCATAAACTTTTTCAAAAACATCTTCAGTTGATGGTTTAGAAAAATAATCTCCATCCGTTCCATAAGCTGGTCTGTGTGCTTTTGCAGTTAAGGTTTGCGGTTTACTGTCTAAATAAGTATAGGCATCTTGTTGCTCAATTATTTGTTGCAAAATATAAGCGGAAGCTCCTCCGGGAACATCTTCATCAATTACCAAAAGACGATTTGTTTTAGCAATACTTTTTACAACATCTTGATTAATATCAAATGGGAGTAACGATTGTAAATCGATAATTTCGCAATCAATCCCTACTTCAAGCAGCTCTTTGGCGGCTTGTTGTACTAATCGTAAAGTAGAACCATAAGAAACTAGTGTAATGTCAGTTCCTTCTTTCAAAGTCTCTACAACCCCAATTGGTGTTTTGAATTCGCCGTAATTCAACGGCATCTTTTCTTTCAATCTATAGCCGTTCAAACATTCGATAACTAAAGCGGGTTCGTCACATTCTAGTAAGCTGTTATAAAAACCGGCCGCTTGCGTCATATTTCTAGGAACCAAAACGTGAATTCCTCGTATGGCATTTATAATCATTCCCATAGGAGAACCGGAATGCCAAATGCCTTCTAAACGGTGACCGCGAGTACGAATAATTAATGGTGCTTTTTGTTTTCCAACTGTTCTATAGCGCAATGTCGCTAAATCATCGCTCATGATTTGAATGGCATACAATAAATAATCTAAATATTGAATTTCGGCAATTGGGCGCAAGCCTCTTAAAGCCATTCCAATTCCTTGACCTAAAATCGTAGCTTCACGAATGCCAACATCGGCAACGCGTAGCACTCCGTATTTTTCCTGCATTCCTTCTAATCCTTGATTCACATCACCAATAGCTCCAGCATCTTCGCCAAAAATTAATGCTTCAGGATATTTAGTAAAAATAGCATCAAAATTATCACGCAAAATCATGCGTCCATCCGTATCTTCTTTTGCATCTTCTGCATAAATAGGTAAAACTTTTTCAACAGAAAACACATTTAAATCTGTTTCTGAAAATAAGTTACTACTGAAATTCTTTTGACTTTTTGTTGTATACGCTGTTATCCATTGCGAAAGTTCTGGTTTCCCATCTTCATTAAGGATCAATCGCAATACTTTACGGGCTGTAACCAGAATTTCTTTTTTTATTGGAGATTTGATTCCGCTTAAGTCAGCAATAAATTTTAATATGGCTTCCTTATTATTACTGGTTTCAGCTATTTTTTGCAATAAAGCGACTAGTTCTTTTTGCTCTTCAATAACAGGTTCTATAAAGGCATTCCAAGCAGCCTTTTTGGCCTCAAAAACATCTTTTTTAGCTTGCGCATCAATAGCATCAATTTCCTCTGGAGAAGCAATATTGATGGCAATCATCCACAATTTCATTTGGCGGATACAATCAAAATCTTTTTCCCAGCCTAATCGTTCTGCATTTTTGTATCTTTCATGCGAACCTGAACTAGAATGTCCCTGTGGTTGCGTCAATTGGTTTACGTGAATCAAAACAGGGATATGATTTTCTCGGGCAATTTTGGCCGCTTTTTCATAAGTAGCAATCAATTCCGCATAATCCCAACCTTTTGCTCTTAAAATTTCAAAGCCATTGGTGTTGTGTTCTCTTTGATATCCTTTTAATATTTCAGATATATTTTCTTTTGTCGTTTGGTGTCTGGCATGAACTGAAATACCATATTCGTCATCCCAAACGCTCATTACCATTGGTACTTGTAAAACACCCGCAGCATTTATCGTTTCAAAAAACACCCCTTCAGATGTACTTGCATTACCAATAGTTCCCCATGCAATTTCATTTCCTTCAATAGAGAACTTGGAAGCATTGGGTATTCCTGAAACTTGTCTGTATATTTTTGATGCTTGAGCAAGACCTAATAATCTGGGCATTTGTCCTGCGGTAGGAGAAATATCAGCACTTGAATTTTTTTGTTTTGTTAAATTTTTCCAAGAACCATCTTCATTAAGACTATGCGTGGCAAAGTGACCACCCATTTGTCTTCCTGCTGACATAGGGTCTTGTTTAATATCATTGTGACCGTATAAACCAGCAAAAAATTGTTGCATTGTCAACTCTCCAATAGCCATCATAAAAGTTTGATCGCGGTAATACCCAGAACGAAAATCACCATTTTTGAACGCTTTCGCCATTGCCAGTTGCGGCACTTCTTTTCCGTCACCAAAAATACCAAATTTAGCCTTTCCTGTCAATACTTCCTTACGTCCTAATAAACTGCATTCTCGGCTTATTATTGCTATCTTATAGTCATTCAAAACTTCAGTTTTGAAATCTTCAAATGTCAATGCAGTATCGGTTTTTTCTTTTATCATAATTGAAAAGTATAACTTTGTATGGCAAATTTACTTAAAAACTAGCGATTTTCATAATTGATTATAAAAATAGAATTAAATTATTTCAATTTATTCTAATAAAAAGAACTTTATTTTTTTGGTATGTGTAACTATACAAACATATTAATAAGAATAGTATAATTACGTTAGATTAAAACCATTTTCGATTAAAAAGATTGATTAATGTTTTAGGTGAGAAAGTGACTATAAAACGTATTTTTTCATTGTAATTTTTTTGAGAAACTTCCCATCCATTATTTGAATATATCGGAAAATATAATTCAAAATAATCGGTTACTAGATTGAGACGAATTCCGCTATCATATACAAATTTTTCATTTTTACCACTGTTTTTTATAAAGCCTAAATCACCATAAACCTCAATCCAACTCCATACACTGTAACTTGCATTTAGACTGGTAATCCATTTATTGGCAAAAGGAGTGGCAATTTTTGATTTAAAGCCGCCTTCTGCTTGAATATATTGTTGGCTGAAAAGTCCCGTACTCTCAGACCTTCCAAAATAGTTGTAATCAAATAGGTAATCCGTAGGTCTGTCTAATGCGAAGCTGAAAAAATCCGATTGTGTTTTATTGTATAAGAAACTACCAGCATAAAACCGCAGATTAATCTGACGATTATTCTCGAATAATTTTCGATATTCGAGTTCGCCAATAACCTTTCCAAAATCTCCTGAAACTTGAATATTAGAACTAAAGTTAAAATGATTGGTCACTTCTGTTCTTGTATTGATATATCTGGCATCAAAAACGGAATAATTTTCAGGGGAGTTTTCCGTTACAAAAGCACTTTTTTCTTTATTAACAATTACTTGTCGAAATAAGATTAATTGTTTTCTATTGTCTCTAAAGTTTGGCTGCCTAATTCGTAGTTGAACTGTGGGATTTAATTTCAGATAAGTGGCATCTTGTGCATAATGAAAGTAGGAACCACTCATTGAATATTTGGCATTATAAAGGGTGCTGTTTCTGTAATTTTGATTGATTACAAAAATAGCTGAACCAGATAAATTATCTGATTTAGAAGAATAGGAGGGATTGATCTCAAAAATAAATGGTTTATCTAAAATGGTTTTGTTGTGCAATCGAATTCCGGGCGTCAAACCGTCATAGAAATTGTAAGATATTGTGGGTACATATAAAATTTGATTGTAATATGGATCTTCTAAATCTTTCATAAATACAAACTTTACAGGACGATTGTTCGGGAAAAAACCGGTAAGTTTCTTCCAGTTATTTCTCAAATTGTATTCTGGAACTTCATTTTTTAAATTTAAAATAATTTTATCTACTTCTTTTCTCTGAACTGTAAAAGTACTGTCACACTCTTCAATATCAAGCCATTGCTTAAAAACGATTTTACCTTTTTTTGTTCCATAAACTGGAATGGGAATAGGAGCTCCCGTTCTGTTTATTACTGAAAATGTAACGCTGTCTTTGGTTTTTTTTACACTCGAAAACTTATAATCAATAATGTCTCTTGAGTTAATAATGGTGTTAAAAAACCAACTGATATCCTTAGTGGTGTTTGATTTTAATAGCCTTTCAAAATCAGCTCTTGATACTTGTTTATGCTGATTTTTATCATAAAATTGTTTAATACTGTTTGGCACAGCATTGTTTTGTAAATAATCATCCAGAAACCTTATGCTTAATCCCGCTCGGTATTTACTGGCAATTTGTTCATTGAATTTGATTAAAGTGTTTTTTGGACTTCCTAGCGGTTGGTCCAGATTTTTTCTTGCCATCAACATGTAAAAATAGCTGTATTGATCATTAAAGTTAATATTAGCTAAGTTAAAACTTTTTAATAGCTTAATATTAGAAAGACTACCAACCATTTTAGTTTCTGGGTAATTTTTATCTATGTATTTCATCATTGCATAGACTTGAATTCCATCATAAATCCAATTGTCTTTTCTGGGATCCAGATGCAAACTTGTTTTTAAGTATTCGTTTAAATAGGTTTTTAAAAATTTAATTTCGAAAATAAATCCATCCGGAAATGGACTTACGAAGGCAGGAAGCTGATTCAATCCATAAAAAGGATTTCGTTCGTAATCCGTTTGTGAAACAACAATCTTTTGATAGGGATAGTTTCCAATTAAATCGTTTGCAAAATTTATAATTTTACCAATTACAATTGCTTTTTGGAAGTTGTCTAATTTATTATTTTTTAAATTAGTCAGTACTTCAACGGACCCGTTTTTGTAACTTTCAAAACTGGATTCGGACTCAATAATCAAACTAAAATCAGTTCTATTGTCTCCAGATAATTTATAACTAAAAAAACCGTAATTTTCAGCTGTTTTTACGCTGTTTAAGTCTGAAGTGGCTTCTAATCCTTTGGGAATCGTAAGGTCAATTTCAAAATCAGAAACGGCGTTTGCAATATCATCCAGATTATTGTTACTGTTTTTTACAAAAGCATGGTTGTCATATCGGGCTGGAGTAAGGTACCAGTTTTTTAGATTAAAACCGCCATCGTTACTATAGCCGTATTTGGTGAATTTTTCACTGGGAATTTTTGAGATGTACGAAAGATGTAAAGTGATTTTCTGATTTGGTAGCAACTTTTCCTTGAGTTGTACCACAACACAATCAGGATTTTTATCGATTCTTTGCCAAGGTAAAAACTGTTGAGCAGCATCATTAATAATCAAATTTAACGTGCTCCCGCGCTCTTCTTCTTTGGCCAAATGAAAACCTCTGTAAAATTCATCCGAAAATCGTTTGGCAAGAGCTGAATTTTTATTAGAAAAAGCATAATTCCAGTCATTCAAAACTATCGATGTCAAGGTGTCACTCGATTGATTTATAAAAATAAGTTCCTGCTTAATATTTAGTGTTTTTTTTTCAGCATCAAGGCCAACTGTCATCTTGGAGTGATGTTGCGCGTATTGATTTACTGAGGTCAATAAAACAAGGAGATAGAACGATATTTTAAGGTATGATTTCAAATTTAGGTATTAATTATTAAAAAAATAAATATACTTATAATTAGATATAATTGTTCAGATGTACCTTAAAATTAAGCAAAAAAAAAGAAGCTGTTTTTGAGGCAGCTCCTTTTATATTAAAAATTGGGAGATAAATCGTATTTCTTATAAAATGCATTCAGCACATCAACCACTTCATTTTCAGTATCTACAATTTTAAACAGATTCAAATCTTCGGCACTTACAGTAGCTTCTTTTTCTACTAAAACCGTTTTTATCCAATCGATTAATCCAGCCCAAAAACTAGAACCAACCAATATTATTGGGAATCGTGCAATTTTTTTTGTTTGAATCAAAGTCATTGCTTCAAACAATTCATCCATCGTTCCTAAACCTCCTGGCATTACCACAAATCCTTGGGAATATTTGACAAACATCACTTTTCGAACAAAGAAATAATCAAAATTTAGGTTTTTATCATTGTCGATATACGGGTTGAAATGTTGCTCAAAAGGCAGCTCAATATTCAATCCAACCGATGATCCTCCGCCAAGGTGTGCGCCTTTATTTCCAGCTTCCATAATTCCAGGACCTCCGCCAGTAATCACGCCATAACCGGCTTTACTTATTTTATAGGCAATTTTCTCGGCCAGCAAATAATTATGATCTTCGGGCTTTGTTCTTGCAGAACCAAAAATAGTCACACATGGACCTATGCGCCCCATGCTCTCATAACCGTTTACAAACTCGGCCATAATTTTAAAAATTGCCCAACTGTCATTGGTTCTAATCTCGTTCCAAGTCTTTTTCTTCAGTCGGTCTTGGATTACTTTATCCTCATCATTATCAAAATCTTCTAATCTCATTTTTTTTATTTTTTATTTTAACCCTGTTAGGGTTTTAAACCCTAACAGGGTTAACATTCAACTTTTACTAAAGTAATTCTTTTTTCAAAAACTGTGCGGTATAACTCTTTTTAACTTTTATAATTTCTTCAGGAGTTCCTTTTGCAATAAGTTGCCCACCGCCTTTTCCTCCTTCAGGACCAATATCTATAATATAATCCGCCAGTTTAATGACATCCATATTGTGCTCAATAATTAATATCGTATTGCCTTTGTCAACCAGCTTATTAATGACTTCCATCAATACTCTAATATCTTCAAAATGCAATCCCGTTGTGGGTTCATCCAAAATAAAAAACGTATTTCCGGTATCTTTTTTAGATAATTCTCCCGCCAATTTGATTCGTTGCGCCTCACCACCAGAAAGCGTGGTACTTTGCTGACCTAAAGTTATATAGCCCAAACCAACATCCTGAATGGTTTTTACTTTTCTATAAATCTTTGGAATCATTTCAAAAAACGGAACTGCTTCGTCTACTGTCATATTCAAAACATCTGAAATGGATTTTCCTTTGTACCGAATTTCAAGTGTTTCTCTGTTAAAGCGTTTTCCTTGACAAGTCTCGCATTCTACATATACATCTGGTAAAAAGTTCATTTCAATCGTACGAACTCCAGAGCCTTCACAGGTTTCGCATCGTCCGCCTTTTACGTTAAAACTAAATCGTCCCGCTTTATAACCTCGGATCATACTTTCAGAAGTCATTGTAAACAGATTTCTAATTTCTGTAAAAACTTCGGTGTAAGTTGCAGGATTTGAGCGCGGTGTTCTCCCAATTGGACTTTGGTCAATGTCAATAACTTTATCGATATGTTCTAATCCTTCTATTTTTTTATACGGCTTTGGTTTTCTGACGCCATTAAAATAATAAGCATTCAAAATCGGGTAAAGCGTTTCATTAATTAGTGTTGATTTTCCACTTCCAGAAACTCCAGTTACGCAAATCATTTTGCCCAAAGGCAATTCTATCGTAACGTTTTTTAGGTTATTCCCAGTTGCTCCGGTCAGTTTGAGGAATTTTCCATTTCCCTCCCGACGTTTTGCTGGAATTTCAATTTTCATTTCGCCATTCATGTACATCGCTGTAATGGTATGATGTTTCAAGATTTCGGCAGGAGTTCCTTTGCTGATGATTTCACCACCAAATTTTCCTGCTTTTGGTCCAATGTCAATGACATAATCCGCACGTTCAATCATGTCTTTATCGTGTTCGACCACAATTACCGAGTTTCCAATATCGCGTAATTGTTCGAGAGAATGAATCAATTTGTCATTGTCTCTTTGGTGCAAACCAATGCTGGGTTCATCTAAAATATATAAAACACCAACGAGTTGTGAACCAATTTGGGTAGCCAGACGAATGCGCTGTGCTTCGCCACCAGAAAGTGATTTTGAACTTCGGCTTAAAGCCAAATAATCCAAACCTACGTTCATTAAGAAGTTCAATCTGTCCTTAATCTCTTTGATTACTTCAGTTGCGATACGCTTTTGTTTATCAGATAAATGACTGTCTAATTCATGAAACCAAGCAGTCAAATCCGAAATGTCCATATCGCACAATTCGGCAATGTTTTTTTCATTTATTTTAAAAAATAATGCTTCTTTTTTCAAACGTGAACCGTCGCACACGGGACAGTTTATTTCATCCATAAATTCTTTTGCCCATCTTTTTATAGATGTCGATCCACTTTCGTCGTATTGATTTTTAATGAAATTTGAAATTCCTTCAAAATCAATTTTGTAGTCGCGAGCAACGCCTAAATCTTTAGAATTGATGGTAAACTTTTCTTTGCCACCATTCAAAATCATTTCCATCGCTTCTGCCGGAATTTTTTCGATGGCATCTGTTAATTTGAAATCGTATTTTTCTCCAATGATTTCTAACTGTTTGAAAATCCAAGAACTTTTATATTCGCCCAAAGGTGCAAATCCACCAGCTTTAATGGTCAATTTTGGATTTGGAACAATCTTCTTTGTATTGATTTCATTTACCGTTCCTAAACCGTTGCAATGATCACAAGCCCCTTTTGGGGAGTTGAAAGAGAATAAATTGGGTTCTGGATTTTGATA
>RRZU010462430.1_pt1 | contig 16414 bp, 19 predicted proteins | sample 2165561 | NCBI WGS metagenome assembly RRZU01 (sample SAMN10456909, study PRJNA506462) | wastewater metagenome | isolation source: wastewater sludge | place: USA: Moscow, Idaho
TGATATTTTAAGGAGCATAGATGCAAGAAACTTTATAGAGATATCAAATAAAACGGTAGAAGCTTTTGATATTTTACTTCCGTTAAAAGAATTAATAAAAGAAGAAACAGATGAAAGCGAAGATGATGAGTCAAAAAACTAGATAACCATTCTCAAGGATTGCCTTGGGAGTGGTTTTTCTATTATATGACAGTTAAATTAGGATTTTCAGAGTCGGAATTTTGGAGAATGTCTTTAAAAAAAATAATGGCAGTAATGGATGAACATATTAGATTTAATAGCTTAGATAAAGGCAAAAAAGAAGAAGATGTTTATATTGATGAGCTGTTTGTGTAGGAGGTGATTGAGTGTCGGAACTAGGTAATTTAACAGTACGATTAGCATTAGATAATGCAAGTTTTCAAGAAAAACTACAACAATCAAATAGAGATATAAAATTAGCAGGATCAGAGTTTAAAAATGCAACTGCTGGAACTGAAGTATTTGGAAAAGGTTTGAATAATCTTGAAGCAAAATCTAAAATGCTATCAAAGCAATTTGAAGCTCAATCAAATATCGTACAGTTAAATAGAGAAAAGCATCAAGATAGTAAGAAAACATTAGATGAAAATATAAAAGCTCAAGAAGAATTAAAAACTAGATTAGATGCATCTAAAAAAGCGTATGAAGAAACAAAAAATATACTTGGAGAAAATGCAGAAGAAACTAAAATTCTTGAACAAAATTATAAAGACTTATCAGAGGAATATACAGTAAATGAAGAAAAATTAAGAAACAATGTTCGAACAATGGAGAATTGGGAGAACAAGGTAAATAATGCAGAAGCACATCAAAAGAATTTAGAAAATCAATTAAAAAATACTACTGATGAAATAGAAAAACAGTCAACGAAAGCTCATCAATTAGGTGAAAAACTTGAATTAGCTGGAAACAAAATGATTCAATCCGGAGATAAAATCGCTGGTATTGGAAAAGGCATGACCGCTGGGATAACAACACCTCTTGTTGCACTAGGCGGATTATCAACTAAAGTAGCTATTGAATTTGAATCAGCCTTCGCTGGAGTAAAGAAAACCATCGACGGAACTCCAGAGCAGTTAAAGAAAATAGAACAAGGTATTATAGATATGTCTATGAATGTACCTTCATCAACAACAGAGATAGCAGCATTGGCAGAAGCGGCTGGACAACTTGGAATAGAAACTGATAATGTACTAAGTTTCTCTAAAGTAATGACCGATTTAGCAAATTCAACAAATATAGTTGGAGAAGAAGGGGCATCACAATTAGCTAAATTTGCAAATATAACTCAAATGTCTCAAGACGATTTTGATAGGCTAGGTTCAACTATTGTAGACTTAGGTAATAATCTAGCTACAACTGAAAAAGACATAGTAAATATGGGAATGAGACTTGCTGGGGCTGGAGCACAAATAGGAATGTCGGAAGCTCAAATAATGGCAATGGCTGGGGCACTATCAAGTGTAGGTATTGAAGCTGAAGCCGGCGGAAGTGCCTTTTCAAAAGTTATGATAAATATGCAACTAGCGGCAGAAACTGGGCTTGACGGATATAAAACATTTGAAGAGCAAGTTAATAAAGTTGGATTTTCAATGGCTGGGGCTCAAGCTGCTATAAGCCAAGGTGGAAAACAATTTGAAAGACTTGCAAACTCGCTAGGCATAGGAAAGAAAGAATTGAAAGCAACATATAAGGAAATAGTAAAGGCTAAAGGCGGACTTGATGATTTTGCAAATGTAGCTGGAATGAGTGGAGAAGAATTTACAAAATTATTCAAAGAAGATTCAAGCAAGGCTATTATTAAGTTTATTGAAGGACTTGGGAAAGCAGAAGAACAAGGAATGTCAACGATTGCAGTTCTTGAAAATATGGATATAAAAGAAGTTAGATTGAGAGATTCATTATTAAGGGCAGCAAACGCAAGCGAAGTATTCTCTGATGCACTAGAACTTGGAAATAAGGCTTGGGAAGAAAACACAGCATTATTAGACGAAGCTAGTCAGAGATATGAAACGACAGAATCTCAACTTCAAATGAACAAGAATAGAATGTTAGAATCTGCAAGAGTGATAGGTCAAAACTTATTGCCAGTTGTTGCGGATATATCTGGAAAGATAGCAGATATAACTGGACAATTTGCAAAACTAAATCCAGAAACCCAACAATCGATTATAAAAATGGCTGGGTTGGCAGCTGGAATTGGACCGGTTATTTGGGGAGCTGGGAAATTAACAAAAGGATTTGGTAATGCATCATTGACACTTGGCAAATTCTTAAAATCTTCTAATGATACAACCGCTGGAGTTGATACTTTAGCAAAAGGCTTTAATGCAGCAGAAGTAGGAGTAAGTTTAGCCGGAAAAGCAATGGGATTATTACCATTAGCTGGAGTTGCAGCTGGATTATATGCTGGTGGAAGAATTGTAAAGTCATTTTCAGATGAAATGTCTGAAGCTGCATTTACAACAGAAGAATTTGGAGAAGAAATTTCAGAAGGCACAAGAAAAGCAGTACAAGGATTTTCTGATCTAAATATAAACGCAACTAAAGAATTAACAAATTTGAAATTTAGCAATGAGAATATATCTAAAGAGGTTGCTGAGGATTTAGACAATATTTTTATGAATATGTCTAAGATAGTAACTGATGAAATAGTCAAAAATAAAGATGAAGCTATATTGGCTTTAAATGAATTGCTAGAAAAAACAAGTGGATTAAGTGAAGAGGAAAAAGTTGGAATAATAAACGATACTCAAGAAGCTTATGAGAAAAAGAGACAAACTATAGAAGAAGCAGATTTAAGAATAAGCGAAATACTGTTAAATGCAGCAGATGAAAATAGACAATTAAGAGCAGAAGAAATAGCAGAGATAGAACAACATCAAATATTGATAAGAAATACAGCAGTTAAAGAAATGTCTCAATCTGAAGTAGAACAAAAAGCAATATTAGAAAATATGAGACACAATGCTAATGTAACAACAGCAGAACAAGCTTTAGAAGTTGCTATTAATGCAGATGAACAAAAAGAAAAAGTTATAGCTGAAGCAAAAGAACAATACGAAGGCTCTATTGCAGAAATAATAAGACTTCGTGATGAATCTGGAAGTATATCAGATGAACAAGCAGATAAATTAATACAAAGTGCAGAAAGGCAAAAAAGAGAAACTGTTAAAAAAGCTGAAGAAATGCACACTGAAACTATAGGTAAGGTAAAAGAATTATCTGGAGATTTAGAAGATGAAATTGACTGGTTGAATAGAAAGAAAAAGACTGGATGGGATAAAGCTATTGAAGAAGGTAAGAAATCTTGGGGAGACTTTTTCAAAAATGCTGGTTCTAATTTAAGAAAAAATCTAGGTCTACAAGAAAAAGCTGGAGAAGATATAAATAAATCTTTAGCAAAGGGGATTGAAGGTAGTCAATTTGTACCAATCTCGGCAGTTGATGAAACCGGAGAAGCTGTAATATTAAAGATAAAAGACAAGAAAGATAAAGTTGAATTAAGCGGCGGAGAGTTAATAAATGCTTATTCAGTAGGAATGGACAATGAAAGACCAACGGCTCTAAAAACGGCTGGCTTAGTAGGCGATGATACAGTAAAAGGATTAGATAATGCAAAGGCTGGAGCAAGAACAGCTGGAATGGATTTAGTTGAAGGTTTTGCAATAGGTATGAGCTTAACAGATGCTCATAAAGTTGCTGGAATAAGAGTTGGTAATGAAGCTTTAAAATCTATAAAGACAACTATAGATTCTCACTCACCTTCTCGTGAAGCTATGAAACTTGGTATTACTTTACCTCAAGGGTTGCAAGTAGGTATGGAGCATGGTATTCCAGATGTAACTAAATCGGCTGAAAAATTGGCAAAAGAAACATTGAAAGCATTAGAAACTGAATTTAGTAATCAATCAACTTTTACAGTACCAGTCCAGGTAATAAAAAATCAGACTTCTGGAGCATTAAATAAAGGCAACTATGACACTTATACTAAGTTTACTGATAATCTAAAAGCAGATGAACTTGAAGAAGCAAAGAAATTATTAGAGAAAGAATATAAGTTAAAAGAAAATGCACTTAAAAAAGAAATAAGAGGGATTGACAAGAAAAAGCATAAGAAAACTATTGAAAATAATAAGGTACAACAAGATTTATTAAGAGAAAGAAATCAAATCGTAAAAGAAATACTAGATGAAAGATTAGATATAGTTAATGAGAAAATGACAAAAGAAACTAATATATTTACAGATAAAATGACTCAATACAATGAATCAATAAAAAGATTAAGTTTTGATACTGATGATCTGACACAAAAATTAACTAATCAAAATGCTATATACATTCTGCAAACTCAAAGAATAAAAGAATTAGAAACACAACATAAGAGAATGAGTAAAGAATTTGGAGATAGTTCAAAAGAAGCTATAAATTTAAAGAAGTCTTTAGAACAAGCCAGAACAGAAGTAGTAAAATATGGAAATGATATTGAATCGACTATGCAGAAAATAAGACAAAATCAAATTGATTTAGTAAATGATACTAAAAATAGAATTATGAATGCATTAAGAAAAAGATATCAAGAGGAACAGAAATTATCAGAAGATAATCTTAAAATAGAGATTGATAATCTAAATAGGTGGAAGGATGAAAATCTTAAAGCTATAAACGATGTGTATGACGAGAAAATCAAAAGAATAAGAGAAAGTACGGCTGAACAAGTAAAAGCGTTAGAAGATGAAATAAAGGCTTTAGATGAAGCAGAGAAAAGTAAATCAAGAGAAGATATTGACAAAGAAGAACTAGGAGAAATAGATAGATTAAAAGAGTCTTTAGTATATGAACATGACGAATATAACAAGTTAGAAATAAAAAAACAAATAGAAGAAAAGACTAAAGAAAGAGAAGAAAGACTAAGAAAGCAAGATTTAGAAGATAAGAAAGAGGCTTTAAGGCAAGAGATTGAAGATTTAAAAGAAGCGGAAAGTATTAAAATAGATGAACTAGAAAAATCTAGACAATATGAAATTGAAAGAATAAATGAAATTCATCAATTAGAAACAGAATCACTAAATCAAAGATTAGCTGAAACTCGAGAACACTATGCACGATTACTTGAAGAATCTGCACTTCATAAAGAAGCAGAAAAATTAATGATGGAAGAACATCAAAATGAAATAATAGAACTATTGCACTCTTATGAAGAAGCATATAACCAAGCTGGTCAAAGCTTAGGAGAAAAATTTGTTGCTGGTTTTGAAGAAAAAGTAAAAGAGATAGAAAGTATAATGGATAGATTAAATTCTCAATTCAATGATGCAAGAGATAGAGAATTAAGCAGTTATGGTGGAGGAGGTTCTAACAATTCAAATAATGATAACAGAACTATGAGTGTAAATATAAATAGTCCTCGAGCATTAGATCATAGAGAGGTAGTTAGACAGACCAATAATGCATTGGCGAGATTTCTCTTAACTTAGGAGGTGAGATATTGAGAAGATATATAGAAATAGAAAATAGCAGAGGAAGTGTAAGGTTTGGTCAATCTAAGCCTTATTTGCTTTCTTTAGTTGAAGGAGCAGGGAATGTAATGACTCAAGTCTCAACTTCTTTTGGAGTAGGACAACATGGAAGTAGTTTTCATAACGCCAGATATGATATAAGGACTATCTTTTTAAAAGTAGGAATAAAGGGAAAAGATAAAGCTGATACAGATAATTTGTTTAGGGATATGATGAGTAAATTAACTATACAAGAAGAAAGTAAAATCATATTTAAAAATTATGATGAAATATACAGCATAAAAGGTTCAATAGTAAATGTGGAAGAGACTGAAAGAGTATCAAGATTAAAACAATTTATTATACAAATAGATTGCTATAATCCTTTCTGGTCAACTCTTAATGATATAGTTGAAGAATTAGCAATCTGGGAGCCAATGCTAGAATTTCCTTTAAATATCGATATTAATAATAAAATTATGTTTGGCAGAAGAAATAAAAATCTAGTAAAAAATATTGTAAATAAAGGCGATATAGCGACTGGAATGACAATTGAATTTAGTTGTTCCGGTGATGTGGTAAATCCTTCTATTAAAAATATTTATACCAGGGAAGAAATGAAATTTGAAGAAGGTACAAAATTTGTAAAAGGTGATGTAATAAGAATAACCAGTCATTTTGCAAATCTAAGAATTGATTTATTTAGAAACAATGATAAGTTAAATATTTTACATTTATTAGAATCTGATACATTCTTAACTTTAAATGTTGGAGACAATGTATTTCAATATGAAGCAGTAGAAGGACTAGATAATCTTGATGTTAATATATATCACAAACCACAGTATTCTGGAATTAGTGGGGTGTAAATATGAGTGAATTAATAAATGTATACGACTCTAACTTAACTAAAATAGGAATAGTAAGTGGTTATGAATCGCTAATAATGACAAGAAGATTTCAAGATGTAGGAGAATTTGAATTTTATATTGATTTAAATAGAAACGATACTGAAAAACTACAAAGATTTAATATTATAAGAATTGGTAATCGTGGAGATAGGTCAGGGATAATACTTCATAGAGAACTACCAGAGGATACAGAAAAAAACCAATTATTTATAAAAGGACTTACTTTAAATGGACTTACTAGACAAAGACAAATAGTACCAAATAATGGAGAAGCTTTTGTTAATTTCTCTGGAACTCAAGAAGAAATAATGAAAGCTTTTGTTAACAACACAATGATAAATCCAGTAGAGGTTGATAGAAAAATATCTTATTTAAGATTATCAGACAACAAAGGTTTAGGTTCACAAGATAAATGGAGAGGTAGATTTGAATATCTATCAGATAAGTTAAATGAGATAGCTGTATATAGCAATCTTGGATATGAAATATATTTACACCATAAAAATAATAAAGATAAATATTTACTATTTGATGTTAAAGTTGGAGTTGATAGAAGAAATACTCAAAGAATAAATCCTAGAGTTGTTTTATCAACTTATTTTGGAAATATAAGGTCTAGTGGATATATTAGTTCATCTTTTAATGAAAAAAATGTTATATATGCAGGTGGAAGTGGAGAATATGAAAAGAAATTAATACTAAAAGTAGGAAGCAATAAAGGTATAGAAAGAATAGAAGGTTATGAGGAATTTTCATCTATTGACGATGTAGAAGAATTGAAAACATTGGCAAATCAAAGGTTGGAAGAGTTAAAAGAAATAGAAACCTTTACAACTACTATAGAGCCTTTTGGGTCTTATAAATACGAAGAAGATTATTTTCTAGGAGACTACCTAACTTTAAAAGATAGTAGGTTGGGGATAGAAGTACAAACTCAATTATTAGAGGTCAGAGAGATATGGGATCATGATGGGTTTAATGTAGAAACAACTTTTGGAAAGCTTATGCCAACTTTTTTCAGCAAAGTACAAAGTAAAGTTAAGGGGATATTAGATATACCGAGCATGAGTGAAATAGAAATTCCGGACATAGATATCAATAGAGAAGAAATAGTAAATAAGCTAGGGTTTGAGCCAGCAAAACAAACACACAATCACATTAAATATGAAGAAGATATAGCATATCTGGAGCATAATAAAGCAAGTAATCTAAGCATTCAAACTATACAAAATGCATTGCAAAAATCAATTGATGGTAAATCAAATACAAGTCATACTCATGCTAGCTATGAAGAAAACATATCGTATTTACAACATAACAAAGCTGATTTAACTGAATTAGTGAATGTAGAAAATAAATTGACAAAGAGCATTGATGATAAGATAAGTTCTATTAGCATTCCTAGTAGGACAAGTCAGTTGACAAATGATAGTAATTTTATAACTAATAAAGATATAGAAAATCTTGGTGGCGGAGATATGACTAAAACAACTTATGATAAAAACAACAACGGAATAGTTGATAGTTCTGAAACTATAGTCATTGAAGATGGAAGCATGAAGTATAAGGCTAAATTGGTTTATAAGAATGGCACAGCTAATTTACAAATAGTAGAGCAAATATAAGGGGTGATAATATGATAGAAAGGTCAGGACCTTTTGATTCAATAGACGGAGATAGATTGTATGCTGCTAGATGGTTTAGTGGATATTTTACTAAATTTATTTCAGATGGGATATTTCTTGGCAAAGACAATCCAGAGTGTTTACAAGTGTTTTCTAATAATGATTTTACTGTAAAAGTCAAAGAGGGAGCTGGATTTATCAAAGGAAATGATTATGAACTAGAAGGAGATATGGGGATAGTCATAGAACCAGCCGACAATTATTTAGACAGAATAGATAGAATTGTACTTCAAAGAAATTTAGACAATGTAACTGGTAGAGATATAAGGGTAAAGTATAAAAAAGGAAGTCCTGCAAGTTCACCAGTTGCTCCAGCATTGATAAGAGATAATATTGTATATGAATTATCATTAGCGGAAATAACAGTCAAGAGAGGAGCAGGGACAATAACTCAAGGCGATATTAGAGATACTAGACATATAACTGATTTATGTGGAATATCTAAGGCTATTGCATACGATTTTGATGGTAAAAGCATCTACATTCAATATGAAGATATATTGAATAAGAAAATAGATTTAATAAATAAAATCATAGAACAAGAGGGAATAGGTGGAGAAATATTAGCACTATTGGATAGCAAACAAGATAAAATATTGAAAGATAGGGTAAATGGAAATAAATTTGAATTTGTAGTTGAGAATAACAGACCATTCTTGGAGGTGAAAGAAATTGGCTAATTTACAAGTAGGTGATTTAATACCAATTGGAGCAGTTGGGAATGCTTTAGCTAGACATGTTCTGACACCTTTTACCTTTTCAAGTGAAACAGAAGGAACTGATATTAAGGGTACTATGGCAAATAATGGAAGTGTAAATAGAACAATAACAACTCACAACGGACAAGTAAACTTATCTGCTGGATATTATGAAAATATTGTTATAAAAGCGATATATACAAATTTTTTAGCAAGGTATCTTCAAAAAGGCATTACAATAGGAGGAACTGTAGGGACACTATTGTCTGTTGAGAATATAGAAATTGAAATTATAACAATAGATAAATGGGGGCTTAGTGCGAGTGCAGTTTTCAACGGTTACTCAACTTATGATTATTTAGATGAAGTTGTAGTTATTCCTCTTGTTCAACCATCGTATTCAGACAAAGTATATCCAAGGGTATTAAAGCCTAGCAGTTCAGAAATAATGATACATGAAGGTTCTTCGTCGCAGTATCACACTTATGCAAAAATTGCATCGTGGTCAAATAACAAAATTGAAATTACATTAAACAGAAAAACAACTTCTGTAGTGCAATATAATGCAGTATGCATAGCTTTTAAATATAGAAGATAAAAGGAGAAATGATAAAATGAGAAAATTATATTATTATGCAGTATTAGACAATGACAATATTTGTATAGATATTGTAACAAAAACAAGAAAAACAGATTTACCAAATCATATAGAGATATTCGATTATAATGAAAGTTTATTTTATAAGAAATATGATGAGGAAACGGGTTGGTCTCAAGAAACATATGAGCCAAATATACCGAATGAAGTCCAAGAAAAATTAGAGAAACTTGAAGAAGAACTAAAAGGCAAAGACACAGCAATACAGGATTTAAAAAATGAGTTCAATAAGACTCAAGGAACTGACAAAATAGTATTGTCATCTATTTTCAATATAGACACTAGATTGTTAGCTATTGAAGAAAAGTTGAAAGGAAGTGAAAAATAATGGTAGAAGCTTATTTGTTAGGTATAGAAATCGGTATGATAACAATTGAAGATGTGCCAAAAGTTTATCATGAGGAGATAAATAAGAGGTTGAAAGAAAATGAAGCTATTTAAGAGAGTAAAAATAGCTTTTTATTTTGTAGTAAAGGGGGTGGATAGAATGATATTAGCGTATATACTTGGAATAGATTTAGGTATTATCACTTTTAAACAAGTGCCAGCTCAAAGACAAGATGAAGTAAGACAATATTTGATAGATGCAGGACAAGAAGATAAAATTGTAGAGGAAGAAAATGAGATAAAAGAAGCATAAATTATAAAGGCAATAGATTAGACAGATTAAACTATGTCTTTTTTTATTGCCTTTTTTAATACTCAAATTAAGGAGTGATGGCATAAATGGAAAAAGCATTATTTGAAGTAGCATTAGGCAATAGCATTTGGGCAGGACTATTTGTATTGCTATTTTGCTATGTAATATATGATAGTAGAGCAAGAGAGAAAAAGTATCAAATAACAATATCAGAAAATCAGAAGATCATAGCAAAACTAAGTGAAAAGTTTTCAGTAGTAGAGGATATTGAAAATAAAGTTGATGAAATTGATAGAAAATTAGATAGGAGAGGATAATATGTTAGATTATATAAAATCAAATATGTTAAATATTATAGCGATTCTATTGTTTGTGATAGGGTCGCTAATACTTTATAAGAGTGGAAAGAAAGAGTTAGTTAAAAAGATAATACTTAACTTAGTAGTTCAAGCTGAAAAGAATCTTGGAAGTGGAACTGGGGAGTTAAAGTATTCAGAAGTAATCGAGGGGATATATCATCATTTACCAAGTTTGATTAGGCTTTTATATACAAAGAAAGATATTGATAAATTAATAGAAGATAGTGTTAAACAATTACAAGAGATATTAAAAGATGATACTACATTATTAAATTATACTGAAGAACAAGAGAGAGTTATTTTTGAAGTGAGGGATTAATATGAAGAAGAATAATATTGGATTAGTTAAATATGCTGAAATGGCACTAAAGGAAAAATGGGGATATGTATGGGGAACTTATGGACAATTATTGACTAGAGCATTATACGACCAAAAACTAAAGCAATATCCAAGCGTAGTTGGAAACTATGCCAGCTTTATATTATCTACTTGGCTCAACAGAAAGACCGCTGACTGTGTTGGATTGATTAAGTCATATATTTGGTTTAATGAAGCTACAAACAAGCTTAAATACAACGGTAAGTACGATGTAACGGCTGATATGATGTATGACAGAGCAAAAGTAAAAGGCAAGATATCAACTATACCAGAAGTACCTGGTATATGCCTATGGTTTAAAGGGCATATTGGTATTTATATTGGGAAAGGCTGGGTTATAGAAGCAAAGGGAACAAAGTATGGAGTTGTTAAAACTAAACTCGCAGATGGCAGATGGACTCATTGGTTAGAGTGTCCTTATATCGACTATGTAAAAGAAGAAAAACCTCAAGAGCCAGCAAAGGAGTTAAAGGAAAAAGAAGAGGTCAAAGTTAAGGAAATAACTGTTGGTGTAAATGATTTATCAAGAGTTGTAAATGTTGTAGAAATTAAAGCAGCAAATGGAAAAGGCGAAAACTTTATCAGATTAAGAGACTTAGAAGGAATGTTCAATATTGATATAGATTATGATGAGGTTAAAAAGCAACCAATTTTAAAAGATAAAAAGACAAAAATATTTTATAAAGGAAAATCTATGGAAATAAATAATATAAAATTTGGTGGGATAAATCATCTAGCGGTTAAGGGAATAGTGGAGTTACTAATTGGCAAGGCAGAAATTAAATGGGATGAAAGAACTGGAGAAATTGAAATAATATAAGATTTGGGTAGACTGTAATGGTCTACCCTTTTTTTATTTATTCATATAGTACGGTATAAACTAAAAGGAAAAAATGTTCATCAGTTTTAGTTAAAGATTGTTTAATATCAATAACGACTTTGCCTTTTACAAATTGATTTATCTCACTTTCAATTTTTGTTACGCCGGAATCAAATGTTGCTTTAGGTTTAATAACGGCTCTAAATACTTTTATCTTCATATTCTCACCTCCTTCTATTACCATCATACCAAATAAAAAATATAATAACATTCATCAAGGACTTTTAACATTGACAACTAAAATTCATTCTAATATAATGTAATTAAATCACACTTAAAGTGTGATAATCGATAATAGCTATTATCATTTTCTTATTTTTACATAAAAGAAGGTGATAAAATGAGTGTAAATTTAAAAGGATATATATTTCATATAGATGCAAATTCTGCCTATTTAAGTTGGGAAGCCGTTGAAAGATTAAAAGAGGGTAGTAAATTAGATTTAAGAAAAATTCCATCTGTAGTTGGTGGTGATCCAAAGAAAAGAAAAGGTATTGTACTAGCCAAAAGTTATCCAGCCAAAAAATATAAAATTCAAACAGGGGAAAGCTTGTATATCGCTTTACAAAAATGCCCTGATTTAGTAATCGTTCCACCAAGATATGAAGTCTTTACTAAATATAGTAATCAGCTAGTATATTTACTTAATGATTATACAAATCTAATAGAAAGATATAGTATAGATGAAGTCTTTGTAGATGTAACTGGAGCATTAACAAAGCATACTGACCCAATTCTATTAGCAGATGAGATTCGAAATAGAATAGAAGATGAACTAGGATTTACAGTATCTATTGGGGTTAGTACAAATAAATTACTAGCAAAGATGGCTACTGATTTAAGGAAGCCTAATTTTACTAATACATTATTCAAAGATGAACTAGATAAAATGTGGAAATTGCCAGTAAATAAACTATTCATGTGCGGTTCCAGGACAACGCCTAAATTAAATAAAATAGGTATTGAAACCATTGGTGATTTGGCTCATAGTGATAAAAGTATAATTAAGAAACTTTTAAAATCCCACGGAGAACTAATCTGGAATTATGCCAATGGTATTGACTATTCAGATGTACATACTTCAAGACCTATGGCTAAGGGAATGGGAAATAGTACGACTATATCGCATGATGTAGGGGATAGAATAGAAGCTAATATGATATTGTTAGCTTTATGTGAATTTGTATCTAAAAGATTAAGAGATAGCAATTGTTATTGTCAACTAGTGTCTGTTCATGTTAAATATAATGATTTTATAAGCAAGTCTGCTCAAAGAAAATTGTATATACAAACCAATAGTACAAATATCATTTATAGTGAAGCATTAAAATTATTGGATAGTATCTGGACTGGAACACCAATTAGACAGATAGGTATAAGAACATCAGAGATAACTACAGATTCAAGATATCAATATAACATGTTTGATACCAGAGATTATAAAAAGGAAAAAGATTTGGATAATGCAATAGACAGAATGAGAAATAAATATGGGAATAATACTATTAGTAGGGCATGTTTTGTAAATAGTAATTACAAGCCAATGATTGGTGGAGTTGGAGAAGATGGCGATTTTATGATGATGAATAGTCACTTGTAATATGCTATAATATAATTACTATCAGTCTAGACATATACTGATAGACTTTAAATCGGAAAGAGGGTAGGCTTTAATTAGCTTACCCTCTTTTTTTTATGTTATTTTTTCTAAATATCTATATGTGATTTCATCTATTACATAATCTTTATTAGCATAGTTTAAAATATATTGATTAACTGTTTCAATATTATCTACTTTGCTAAATATATCTACAGATTGCATAATAGCAAGTCTTAATTTTATTACTTCATTATTAGTATCTACAATCATCCAAATATCTTTATATAATTCTAATGAGTAAGCTTCAATAAGTAATTTCATTTAAAAACCTCCCTAATAATTTAATCGGAAATATAAGAAAAATATAAAAGATTTTTAAAATATTTTTAATTAATTTTATGTAAAGTGGCATAAGCGTTGGAACGACTAATGTATAAGAAATAAAATAAATTAAACTATTTTCAATATACGCTTGACAGTATAGACGGTATATAGTATAATATAATTAAGATAAAGATAAGAAAACAAAACCAAATAAAAAAATAGGAGGAAATAAGAATGAAAAATAATTTAAAAGGAACAGAAAAACAAGTTAAATGGGCAGAGGATATAAGAGAAAAAATGATAGTAGATTTTGAACATTTAAAAAAAGAAGGAGAAATATTAAAAGTATGGAACACTCTACCTCTCAATCCAAAAAAATTAACAGAAGAAGAAATAACAAAATCATATGAAGAATTAATAAACTCAAAAGAAGATGCAAAGTGGTTCATAGAAAACAAACAAACTTGGATAATAGAATTAGTACATGAAAAAGAACTACTAAATTATGTAAAAGAAATACTAGATTTAGAAATGTTTAATGATACAGAAGCTAATACAGATGCAGTATATGACGCAATAGAAGATTATATGTATGAATTATTAGAAACTAAAGAAGAAGATGAAATTGAAGATATAGAAGAAATAGCTTTTGAAGAAAGATACTTACAAGTAATTGCTAAATATCTTGAAACAAAATAAAAGAGAATATATAAATTAATATATATCCTCAATTACCAAGGGGAGAGCGAATCTCCCCTATACACACAAATATTATACCACAAATTAGGAGGTATTGAAAATGATAAAAAGAAATTTAGAAGATAAAATAGAATTAGTTAAAAATCATAGAAGAATTACTTTAATTGACAATAAATATTATGTAGAAATTAATTACTCTATTAGTGAAAATTTATGCTATATGGATCCAATTCTTGAAATTGAAAGAGAAGAAGATTTGAACGAATACTTAGATGAATTTATAGAAAACTTTAATCTTTATGAAAACAAGCAGCAAGATTTAATAGATACTATAAAAGAAAGAGGTTATTTCAATTTTTAAAGAGGTGATACTATCAATATATTAAAGAATAAACTCAAAGAAATAATTACAGAAAGAAATATAACTATGCAAGAGATAGCAGATTTTTTAGACACTAGATATGCTACAATTCAAAGAATAATATCTACAGAGTATTTAGACACAACTAGTTTAGTGATGTTAGTAAGAATTGCTGAATACTTAGATATAAAAGTTGATGATATGTTTAAGTATGAAGGACTACTAGAAAACAAGGAGGGTAAAGAAATGTTAGAGATAGACAAATATTTACAAAATGGTGAGGAATTGAGAAAGTTATATATTAAGAAAAAAGATTGGACAGATAAAGAATTTAAAGTACAAACAAAAGTGCCTATTATGAATTTACAAAGAGCATTACACAATGAAAAAAGACAAGATTTTTTTCATGAAGCTATTCTGCTTTACAGTGAAGTAAGTGGAAATATGAACACAATAGGAGACCTACTAACAGATGAAGATTGGATAGAAAATGCAACTGCTTGGATTGCTGGATTTTATGGAACGAGATAAAAATATATATAAAATATAGAAAACAATAATTTAAGGTAGGCTTAATTGCCTACCTTTCTACTTGATTATATCTAAAGCTATAAGATTAAATACAGAAGCCGATAATAAATATATACTAACTAATATTAGATTTAAAGCTTTACCTTACTTGATTATAGATGATAATGTTGGCAAATAAGAAAATACATGAAATTGCCTACATTTTGCCAACATTCAAGAAAATAATCATAACGATTTAAAAATATATTAAAATATTTAAAACTATTATTTATACTTCAAAGACTGTATTTGCGCCGCTGAAAATTATTTAAAGATAATAATAAATATTAAAAAATACATTATTCACACTAGATCCAATAGAGTATAAACATAGTTCAGTTAATTCATTAATAAATCAAAGAGAAATAAATCATGATATAGATTCATTTGAAAGTGGTTTAATATCATCATTAAGAGAAGATCCAGATATTATAGTAGTAGGAGAAGCAAATAATTTAAATACAATTAAAACTGCAATAACAGCTGCTGAAACAGGTCATTTAGTAATAACTTCACTACATACATCTAATTGTATAGATACCATAGATAGGTTAATAGATGTATTTCCATCAAACCAACAAAATCAAATACGTACTCAATTATCAGCAGTTCTAAAAATGATAATTTCTCAACAATTAATTACAAAAAATAATAAAAGATATGCAAAATTTGAATGCTTACTAGTTGATAATGCTATAAAAAATTTAATAAGAGATAATAAAACTTATTTGATCCATGATTTAATTGAGTTATAAGAGGTGATTTCATTTTTTATAAATATATAGCTGTCAATAAGAATGATATGGAAATTAAAGGATATATTAATGCAAAATCAAAAGATGAAGCATTAGTTAAACTGTATGAAAAAGGTTTTATTCCAATTAGATTAAATTTAGATATTAAAATAAATTATAAATTAAATAATCATGAATTATATTTATTCTTCTATAAACTCTCAATACTTGCTTCTTCAGGGGTTGATATAAAAACATCTTTAGAAATCATAGGAGAAGAGTTAAATAATAAGATATTCAGTTCGGCAATAGAAGATATTATTATAGAAATAGAATCTGGTAAAAAATTATCAGTTGCAATGAAGAATACAAAATTGTTTCCTGATATTTCAATAAA
>RRZU011787130.1_pt1 | contig 16413 bp, 13 predicted proteins | sample 2165561 | NCBI WGS metagenome assembly RRZU01 (sample SAMN10456909, study PRJNA506462) | wastewater metagenome | isolation source: wastewater sludge | place: USA: Moscow, Idaho
CCTGACCGTCGATACCACCGCCGCGCTATTCCAGTTTCCGCCGGACAGGGGCCGGTCGAAACCGAGATCAACCGGCTGAACAATCAAATCCTGGTGCATTACTACGAGCGGGAATGGAGTCAGGTGACGCAGCAGTAAGCTGATCCGAATCGACAATATCGGTGCGAGATACGAGCGGAACTTGAAGTGGGACTATGCCGCGAGCTTTTTCCAGCGGCTTTGGAAGTTGACGCACCGCAGCTTGAGGGGTATTTTTATCGATCATTTGGGAATCAATATCTTTGTAAGGCGTTGCTTTATCGAAGGATATATATCCATGATATTTTTGATATACACCCATCAGGTGCAAAATAACACGCCTTTTAGGGTGTCTACTGTAGTTTGGCGGCGCAATCTTCTATCAATCTGGAGCGATATCTATGAAAGCAATTTCAGTTCAAATTGTTCCTGCACAGCCGGGGTTCTTCACCGTAATCGACTTCAATGATGAAAGAAAAGTCGAAATCGGAGAGCCAGTCATTGCTTGGCGAATCGAGACTTATCCCGTAGATAAAAGCGATGACATCTTTTCCTTGTGTATCGCACTTACGGTTGACGGTGGCCAAGTTTCAAACTGCATTGGAGTTCAGAACCCCGATGCCTCCGTCACAGTCTTCGAGGAATCGACGTATCGTTCTCTTGCGGATCTTCAATCCACTCGGTACCCAGACAAGTAGCCTGACTGTAAGACCGACGCCCAACCCTCCACTCAACCGGACCGCCTGCAAGCTGGGCCGCTCCGGCGGCTGGTTAGCTAGCACGTTAGGCGTGACTCCGCTTTGATAACGTGACTATAGAGGATTTTGTAATGAAATCATTCTTTGAATCGCATAATAGCCTGATTGCTGATCTCAGCAAAATGATGGACAAAGAGTATAATGAATTACGAAAGTTGCATTGTGAAGGTCATATTTATGGCTTGTATGTGCATCTACTAAATAATCTATCTTCACTTACATATATTGATATCGTGGTTGCACTGCAAGAAATAGAAACTTTGGAAAGGCTGATTATGATGGACCACTATTGCTATAGCACAAAAGATTTTTACATAGATTATAGAGGTGAATACCCATGTAGAACCTCTGCTATTATTATTGATATTTTATCAAAAAATATGGAAAAATATATTGATAATTCTGGATGTTGCTATGTAATCAACTCTATTATTAAAAATCGTCTTCCTCTTCTCGACGGTGGGGTTTATCCAGAATATTTTTCTAAGGGTAAAAATTTACTTGAAAATATCGGAAAAATGCAATAAAGCTGGCCTAACTGACTGCTGCACCGGAGACTGCGCCATTGTCTGTTATGTCATTTGAACGCTCATCGAGTGGCGCGGCCCCGGTGAGCAAATTCGTTCGGCGTTACAAGATCCCCACCATTTTACGCTACAATGAGATACCAACATCTGGGTACTGACTTTCGTTGAATGATAAATCGTTTGGAGCATCTAATATGGCTTACTCTGGGCAGTGCTTTTGTGGCGCGATTCGCTATCAACTTTCGGGTGAACCAAATGTCGTTGCCTTGTGCCATTGCAGCGATTGCCGACGAAGCGCAGGCGCACCGATGGTGGCTTGGGCAATGTTTCCCGAAGCTGCCTTGACCCTGACGAAAGGGCAACCGAAAACGATTAACAAGTCAGGTACCGCTGTGCGCAGCTTTTGCGCTGACTGCGGGAGCGGCCTTTTTTATCGCAATGCCGCGATTCTTCCGGGGCTAGTCGATGTACAGACATCAACGCTCGATGACCCTGACGCCCTTCCGCCCACTTTGCAAATGCAAGTAGCCGAACGGCTCAGTTGGATGAAGCATGTTCATGAGCTTCCAGAATTCGAGAGGTATCCGGCGTAAATTGATGTATCCGCCTAACAACGCCATCAACTCGGACGTGCAGAAGCTGCGCTTTGCTCTGCTTCTGCACGCCGGTTATGGTGAGCGTTAGATATCCCCTATCCTGCCCATGCTTGACCTCCCAGACGTAATTTCCCTGCCCAAAACCCTCGTGCTATGGGTATTGCGCGCCCTTTGGTGGCTTGGCTGGGAATTTGGAGTACAAACTGTTGGCCGGTCAGTCGGCTGGTCGTTTTGTCGCGCAATCACCTTCGGCCATTTCCCTGCCGAGCAATTGAGCGAGCTTGAGGAAGCAAACCCATTCATCGCCTTCCTCATTGAATTGCTCGGTTTGGCGCTCATCGCTTTCGCCATTTATCTCATGTCTCGAAGCTGGCCCACCCCGTGAGCTGACGAAAGCCGCCGCAGGGGCGGGCTCATCGCCAAAAACACCCGCTCTGTCCCCAAACCGCCAGCCGCGCTAGAATCGGCGCCGTTCGTTCAACCCCTTGCCCCTTCAGCGCGGACCGCCCGATGACCTCCCCCAAGCTACTTTCCAGCAAACCCATCCCGCCCGCCGAACGCCTGATTTTCGCCCTAGACGTGCCGAGCCCGACCACCGCCCGGCAACTGGTCGAGACGCTGGGCGACGCCGTGCGCTTCTACAAGATCGGTCTGGAACTGTTCATGGCCGGCGGTTATTTCGAGCTGATCGAGTGGCTGCGCGCCCGCGACAAAAAAGTGTTCGTCGATCTCAAATTCTTCGACGTGCCGGAAACGGTCCGCTCCGCCGTGCGCCAACTCCAGCCCTACGGCGCCACCTTCGCGACCGTCCACGGCAACGACGCCATTCTGCGGGCGGCGGTGGAAGCGGCGCGGGAAATCGGCGGCGACTTGGGCATCCTCGCCGTCACCGTCCTGACCAGCTTGGATCAGGCCGACCTCGACGATCTGGGCTTCGCTTGCGATCCCAAAACCCTGGTGCTGTCGCGGGCGCGGCGGGCGCTGGAAATCGGTTGTCGCGGCGTCATTTCCTCCGGGCTGGAAGCCGCCGACCTGCGAGAAAGTCTCGACGAAAAGCTGCTGATCGTCACGCCCGGCATCCGGCCGGTGCTGAACCGGCCGGCCGACGACCAGAAACGTACCATGGATGTCGAGGACGCCTTTTTGAGCGGCGCCGATCATATCGTGGTCGGCCGGCCGATCCGGCAAGCGCCGGACCCGCGAGCGGCGGCGGCGGCGATTCAGGAGCGCATCGCCCGGCTGTTCGCGGCTGCCTGAACCGGCGCCAGCGCACGGGCCGACAGCGGATGAGCAGCGACCAGCCCATCGGCGTCTTCGATTCCGGGGTGGGCGGCCTGTCGGTGCTGCGGCGGATTCGGGCCGATCTGCCCCACGAAACGCTGCTCTACGTCGCCGATTCCGGCCACGCGCCCTACGGCAACAAACCGGCCGAATTCATCGCCCGGCGCTCGGTCGCCATCACCGAATTTCTGCTGGAGCGCGGCGTCAAGGCGGTGGTGGTGGCCTGCAACACCGCCACGGCGGCGGCGATTGCCCGGCTGCGCGAGCGGTTCGGGGTGCCGATCATCGGCATCGAGCCGGCGATCAAGCCGGCGGTGGCCGCGACCCGCTCCGGCGTGGTCGGCATTCTCGCCACCGGCAACACGGTGCGCAGCGACAAATTCGCCGCCCTGCTCGACCAGCACGGCCATCGGGCGCGAGTGATGGTGCAGCCCTGCCCCGGCTTGGCCGACTGCGTGGAGCGCGGCGAGCTGAGCGGCCCCCGGCCTCGCGCCCTGCTGGAAAAATTTCTGGAACCGCTGCTCGCCCAAGGCGCCGATACCCTGGTGCTGGGCTGCACCCACTATCCGTTTCTGACCCCGCTGATCGAGCGGCTGGCCGGCCCGGATGTCGCCGTTCTCGACCCGAGCGGCGCGGTGGCCCGGCAGTTGCGCCGGCGGCTGGAAACGGCGGATTTGCTGGCGGCGAGCGAGGCGGCGGATGGCGCGCACTACTTCACCAGCGGCGCTCTGGAGCGGACCGCGCGGGTGATGAGCCGGCTGCTGGGCCATCCGGTCGCGCCAGAATCCTTGCCCGAGCCGTTCCGGCACGGTGGCATCCTTTCCGATCCAGAACCCGCATCCCCGGCGGTCGCGGCCCTAACGCTCGGAACGGGTCCAGCAACAGTTTGAGGACCGCTCAGGAAAACGAGTAGTGCTTGCGGATCGGCGCATCGACCCGCCAAGTGCAGCGCATCCCCTTGGGAAAAGTCGCCAGGTTGCCCGGCCCGATTTCGACCGGCTGGCCGCCTTCCGGGGTGACGGTCACCCGGCCCTCCAGCACGTAACAGGTTTCCTCGGCGTCATACTCCCAAGGAAACTCGGACACCTCCTTGGTCCAGATCGGCCAGCTCTCGACATCCAGCGCCCGCAGCCGCCCGGCGTCGGGATTTTTATCGACACGGATTTTGCTCATGGCGTCGGCTCCGCGCGAGTGAAAATTCAGTCGGTTCGATAGCCCGCGCGTCGCATGTCGCCCAGGCTGCCTTTGTTTTCGATCCGGTCGTAGCCCAACTGGCGCAAGGTTTGTTCGGCGATGCCGGCCCGGCGACCGCTGAGACAATACAGCACGATCCGAGCGTCGCGATCCGGCGCGAAAGCGGCGATGCGCTGGGCGATTTGGTCGTAGGGGATATTGACCGCTTCCCGCACATGGCCTTGCCGGTACTCGCCCTCGGTGCGCACATCCACGACCAGCGGCTGGCCGGATCGCGGTGGGCCGCCGTGGTCGGCCAAGGCGGGAACGGCAAACAACAGCGCCGCGAGAAACCCCGTTTGCTTCATCATGCTCGTTCCTCCAAAACCGAAAAGATACGAATTCGGTTTCCGCCCTCATTCTGGATGGTATCCCGTTTCACATCAACGTCGGAACAGGCATCGAGGCATTGCAATAACCCTCACCCCCAACCCCTCTCCCGCTGGGAGAGGGGAGTTTTTGTACGGCCTTTTAGCCCGGCTGCTTGCCGGCGGCGGAAATCTCCACCGCCAGATACAACGCTCCGTTGTCGCGCTTCACCAGCAGCGGCACCCGCTTGCCGCGCGGCAGTTCCTTGACCAGTTGCCGCAGATGCGCGGCGTCCTTGATCTTCTGGTTGTTCAGGCTCAGCAGAATGTCCCCCGGCCGCACGCCCGCCTCGGCGGCGGCGCCCGGCCCGACCTGCTGTACCAGCACGCCCCCGCCCGCGTCGTGCTGGCCGGCGGGCAGATCGGCCACCGCGAGGTTCAGGCGCGGCGAACCGTCGTCCGGCGCGTTGTTCAACGCCAGTTGTTGCGGGTCTTTGTCGGGCAGTTGCCCGAGCGTCACGGCGATTTCCCGCTCCTTGCCGTCGCGGATCACGGTCAGCGTCCGGTTTGCGCCCGGCTTGGTCGTCCCCACCAGAGGCGGCAGATCGGCGCTGTCGTTGATCGGCTTGCCGGCGTAGGCGACGATGATGTCGCCCGCTTTCAGCCCGGCCTTGGCGGCGGGACTGTCCGCGCCGACCTCTGCCACCAGCGCGCCGCGCGGTTGCTCCAGATTGAAAGAGCGGGCCAAATCCTGGGTCACTTCCTGCAAGGTGACACCCATCCAGCCCCGCGTCACCCGGCCGTCGGCCTTGAGCTGCGCGACCACGTCCATCGCCACCTCGACCGGAATGGCGAACGACAGGCCCATATAGCCGCCGCTGCGGCTGAAGATCTGCGAGTTGATGCCCACCACCCTGCCGGTCAGATCGAACAGCGGCCCGCCGGAGTTGCCGGGGTTGATCGGCACGTCGGTCTGGATGAACGGCACGTAAGTGTCGTTCGGCAAGGATCGGCCCAGGGCGCTGACGATGCCCTTGGTGGCGGTGCGCTCCAGCCCGAACGGGGCGCCGATGGCGAACACCCATTGTCCGACCTTGAGGCTGCCGGCGTCGCCGACGGTCACGGTCGGCAAATCCTTGGCGTCGATCTTCAGCAGGGCGATATCGGACTGCGCATCGCTGCCGATCACCTTGGCCGGGAATTCGCGCTTGTCGTTCAGCTTGACGGAAATTTTGTCCGCACCGTCCACCACATGCCGGTTGGTGATGATATAACCGTCGGCGGAGAGGATGAAACCGGAACCCAAACCCTGAACCGGCATCCCTTTTCCGCCTTGCGGTGGCGCCGGGAAATGTTTGAAGAATTCGGGGAAGGGACTGTTTTGACCGTCGGGGGCCGGCATACCCTGCCAAGCCAAGGCCGGCTGACTTTTGCCGGTGACGCTGACGTTGACCACCGCCGCCGCGTTCTGCTGGACCAGCGCGCTGAAATCGGGGACGGTCATCTCCACCCGAACCGGCGGCGCGGCATCGAGCGCCAGTGCTGGCGGCAACATGCCGGTCGCCAAGACCGCTCCGCCGGTCGCCAATGCCACCGCAACCGCCAGTTTTTTGAGCTTGCCGGAAATTTGCATGGTCGTTGCCTCTCTCTCGCAACGCGAATTTTCCATCGAGACCGGGATCGATCCGGCCTCTCGTTGCGCATCAGTGTGAACGACCTCGCTTAAGGGAAACTTAAGGCCAAAGCGGATTTACGCGCTTTTCTTGAAATTGCTGCACGCTTATGAAATTTTATCCGTTCAACTGGTTAACGTTTCTGGCGATGACTGCAAGTTTCTCCGAATTGCTCTGCAACGTAGCACCGGCGTAGCACCGGCCATGCCCGCGCCCCGCACGCCGCCCCGCCGCGCCCACGTCACCAAGGCGTTTTTGAGCGCGCTGGAACCGCCGCCGACCGCGAAGCGCACTCGCGAAAAAAGCGCACCATCCTGCATTACGGCGGTCATCGGTTCGTGGTGGACGGTACGATTCTCGGGTTGCGCCTGTGGTATCGGAGCGTGCTGGTATCCCGGCGCTGGGGGTTCGGGCTGTAATACTGTAGAATTTTCCTGCAACTTTAGAATCAACCCCCCACTTCCGCCGCGAACCGAAAAATCCTGATACCGCCACCCAGGAGCGCCAGCCATGACCGCCGAAGAACTCGCCAGCGTCACCCTGGAACACTTGCGGGCGATCCGCGCCGACATATCCGACATGAAAGACCGCTTGGCCGGAGTCGAGGTGCAGTTGTCGGCGATGGGGCAGCAATTGGGCGCGCTAACTACCGCCGTCTATTCCGGCAAGTCGGAACTGGACGGCCTCAAGCGCCGCGTGGAACGCATCGAGCGGCGGTTGGAGTTGAGCGAACCGCCCCACTGAATTTTGAATTCCCCCGAATTCTGGGGATTTAGCGCCCGCCCGCCGGCGCCGATCACCGCCCGTACACCCCGAGCGGGTACGGCCCGCACCTTTACCGTGCCGCGCTCGCTAGCGTCGGTCCCGCTGGCAAACGCGATCTTGAAACAGGCCGGATTACCGAAAGCTTTTTGATCTGTTCGGCGCTTCTGAACTCGCGCTCAATCCGGGTCGTCGGTGGTGGCGATGTACACGTCGTCCACTTCGTTGATGTGATAATGGCGGGGCTTGTCGGCAACCGGTAAATCGCCCTCGTGCAAGCCGGATTTTTCCAGCATGTAGGCGCGTAGGGCCGGGTCGTTCAGGGTGGTTTCGTCGTTCTCCAGCCAGTCGCGAACTTTGGGGTCTTGCGGCTGGAAGACGTGAACTTCGCGGTGGCCGCGCGCCAGCACCGCGTAGATGGGCGGATCGCCGAGTTCCATCAGCTTGGTGTACCCCATGCCCTCGTACATCCGCACCGTCTGTTTGACGCTGCCCAAGACGCTGCCGTCGCCTTCGTAAGATGGACCTCGGTCGAAACGGTTGCCTTTCTCCATCAGATAACGGCGACAGGCTTTGATCGCGGCATCGAAGCTGCTCGTTTGTTTGCTGGTTTCGCTCACGAATAATTCTCCCATGCATCGAGTTCGCGGAAACAATAGCATCGATACGGTGCGAATCGCAGCACCGTTCGTCGTGCTGGCCGTCGTCCTGATAATTTCACCGCAACGGGCGGTCGGCGATTCGCTGCCCGCGTGCCTGGCAGTCGGCGGGCAAGATTCGATCCGATCCACCGCCCTGAAAACCCGGCCGGAACCGGCGGAACTGCTGGGTCGCCTGGTTTACGCGGAAAGCCGCTCGACCGGCTTCGCCGATGATGGCGGCGTCTATCAAGCCATCGCCTGGGGCGTCATGAACCGGGCGCGACTGGGCGAGGCGTCGAGCGCGATGCGCCGCCGCTACGGCGACGGCGTTGCCAGGGTGATCTTCCGCAAGGGGCAGTTCAACCCCGCCGTGTCGCCCCGCTCGCCGTTCTCGCGGGATTTTCTGTGCCCGCAGGATTCCGCCCGTTGGAGCTTGGCGACGGAGGCTGCGCAAACCGCGCTGCGGGGTCGGGACAATCCCTTCATCCAGACCGCCTGGGAACGCCGTCACGGCCTGTCGCTGGTGGTGAATTTCTATTATCCCGGTTCGTCGCAGGCGCGCGGGCCGCTGGCGCCGTGGGAAGGAGACGGGGGATTGCGTTTCATCGGCGCGGTTGCCGTCGGCGGGACCGTGCTGCCCGCCGAGCGCGTTCGGTTTTATCGGCTCGCGACGCCGCCGGACGACGTTCCCTGATTCGCGACTCCGGCGCCCGTCCCCGGCTGGCCGGCCGCTGCGTCAGTCGAGAAGGGAGATCGGGCGCGTTCGGGGCCGCCAACCCCGCGCCCGTCGCCTGGTTTCTCGGTCAGCACCTCGAACGACGGCGGTGCTGGGCACCGGCCACGAGCAGCAAGCCCAGCGCGGCGAGGAGCGCGGTCCACTCGCTCCAGGTCGGGATGTCCGCCGGCGGCGGTGCCGCCGCCACCCCCGGACCGCCCTGGTCGACGAGGCTGCCGTTGGCGGCGAGATCGTCGTCGCCCAATGCGCCGTCGGTCAGGGTGAAGCTCACGCTGTTGCCGGTCACGGTCGCGGGCAACGCATACCAGCTCGGCGCGGGATGGGCCGGTGTGGGACCGTATTTGTAGTACTGCGTCCCGGCGGGCAGGGGCTGCGGGTAGGTGACGACGACGGTCGCCGTAAAACCGTCGCCGCAGGTGCCGCCGATCTTAAAGTTGAACAGCCCCTGCGGGAACGCCACCCCGCCGGGGGCGCTGCCCGCCGGGGGCGAGTGGGGATGGCCCTCGACCGGGATGAACTCGGCCAGGGTGAAGCCGCAGCCCGCCGGCAACCCGCTCAGGGAGGCGGTGGCGTCGCCCGTGCCGGTGGCGGTCGGGCCGCTAAAGTCGATGACGGCCGGCGGGGGCGCCGCCGTCACCGAAGTCTGGTCGGTGGCTGCGATTGGGGCTCCGCCGACCGGGGTCACGCTGGCGGTGTTGGCGAGCGTGCCGACGAAGCTGCGGGCGATGGTGGCTTGCAGGGTGTAGGTCACCGAGCCGCCCACCGGCAGATCGACGGTGTCGGCGATGCTGCTCGCGCCCGCCGCGGCGCAGGTGGCGCCGCCGGCGCCGGCGCAGGTCCAGCTCGCGTCGCTCAGGGCGGCGGGCAGCGCGTCGGTCACGGTCGCACCCGGCGCGGCCGAGGGGCCGGCGTTGGCCGCGACGATGGTGTAGGTCAACGCCTGCCCCGCCGTCGCGGTGGCCAAGCCGTCGCTCTTGGTGATCGAGAGGCCGGGTCGCGCGACGATGGCGTCGGTGTCGGTGGCGCTGTCGTCGGCGGGGTCGGGATCGGTCGCGCCGGCGGGCGGAATCACCGTGGCGGTGTTGGCGAGGGCGCCGCTGGCGGCGGGCGAGACCGTGGCGCTCAGGGTGAAGGTGGCCGTGCCGCCGACGGCGAGATCGACCGTGGCGGCGAGAGCGCCCACGCCCGCCGCAGGACAGTCCGATCCGGCGCTCGCGACGCAGGACCAGCTCGCGTCGGTCAAGACGGCGGGCAGCGCGTCGGTCACGGTCGCGCCCGTCGCGGCCGAGGGGCCGGCGTTGGTCGCGACGATGGTGTAGGTAATCTGTTGCCCCGCCACCGCGCTCGTCGCGTTGTCGGTCTTGGTGATCCCGAGATCGGCAACCGGCAACCCGCCGATTGCGGCGCTTGCTCGGTCGTTGGCGGCGTTGGGATCGGGTTGATCCTGCGCGGTTTTGGTCGCGGTGTTGACGAGCGAGCCGTCCCGGTCGACCCGCGCCGCGAGAGCGAGCGTGGCGGTCGCGCCGGGGCCGGTCGCGGCAAGCGCACCCACCGTCCACGTTCCGTTCGCTGGGTCGTAGGCGCCTTGCGAGGGAGTGGCGGAGACGAAACTGAGCCCGGCGGGGAGCGCGTCGGCCACGACGACGCCGGTGGCGTCGCTCGGGCCGTTGTTGGTGGCGGTCACGGTGAAAACGACGTTTTGTCCGACTAGCGGCGCGCTGTTGTCCACCGTTTTGACGAGCTGCACGTCGGCTTGCTGGCCGCTGACGGTGACGCCGCTTTGGTCGTTGGCGGCGACCGGATCGTTTTCGCCCTGAGCGGTCTTGGCGGCGGTGTTGGTGATGGCGCCGGCTTGCTCGACACGCGCGTCCAGAGCGAGCGTGGCGCTGGCGTTGGCGGCGAGGGCGCCAAGATCCCACAGGCCGGTAGCGGGGTCGTAGATGCCGACGCTCGGGGCGGGCGTGCCGACTAAGGCAAGACCGGTCGGGAGGAGATCGGCGATCCGCACGCCGGTGGCGTCGCTGGGACCGGCGTTGGTGACGGTCACCGTGAAGGCGACGGTGTCGCCCACGTTGGGGAGCGCGTTATCGACGCGCTTTTGCACCTGGATGTCGGCCGAAGGGGCGCCGGTGAGGGTGACGCCGCCAGCGTTGTTGCTCGCGTTGAGGTCGATTTGGTCGCCGGCGGTTCGGGTGGCGACGTTGGTGAGGGCGCCCTCCTGCTCGACGCGGGTTTCCAGGGTCAGGGTGGCGCTGGCGTTGGCGGCGAGGGCACCGACGTCCCAGAGGCCGCTGGCCGGGTCGTAGGTGCCTTGGGAGGGCGTGCTGCCGAGCAGCGTCAGGCCGGTTGGCAGAGCGTCGGTGACCTGGACGCCGGTGGCATCGCTCGGACCGTCGTTGGTGGCGGTGACGGTGTAGATGATGGTGTCGCCGGCGTTGGGGGTGGGGTTGTCCACCGCCTTGGCGACGCGGATGTCGGCGGCGGCGGCGACCGCGTCGGTGTCGCTCGCGCTGTCGTTGGCGGCCGTCGGGTCGACGGTGCCGGCGGGCGGCGCGACGGTGGCGGTGTTGGTGATCGTGCCGGTGGCGCCGGGTTCGACGGTGGCGGTCACGGTGAAGGTGGCGGTGCCGCCCGCCAGGAGATCGACGGTGGCGTTGATCGGGCCGCTACCGCTGGCGGGACAGGTCGAGCCCGCCGAAGCGATACAGGTCCAAGCGAAGGCCCCGACGCCGGTCGGCAGCGGGTCGCTGACGGTGGCGCCGACGACGTCGGAGGGGCCGGCGTTGCGGACCACCACGGTGTAGGTGGTGGTGTCGCCTTGGGCGACGCTCGCGACGCCGTCATCCACGGTAACGCTCAGGTCGGCGGTCGGGCTGACGGTGTGCGCTGCGCCCGCCGAGGCGCCGCCGTTGAAGTTGGCGTCGCCCGCGTAGGTGGCGGTGAGGGTGCGGCTACCCACGGTGGTGAGATTGATCGTACAGGTGCCCGCCGCGACCGTGCCGGTGCAGTTGTCCACTCCATCGCTCACCGTGACGTTGCCGGCCGGCGTGCCGGCGCCGGGCGCGGCGGCGACTACCGAGTAGTTGACCGTCACCGCTTGTCCGATCAGCGAGGGATCGGGGGTGTCGGCCGTGATGGTGGTAATGGTGTTGGCTTTGTTGACCGTCAGATTGGTCGTCCCCTGGCTAGCGGTAGTGGTGGCGCTGCCGCCGTAGGCGGCCGTCAAGGAATGCGCGCCCACGCCGAAACCGCCGGCCACCGTGCACGTCGCCCCGCCGCTGGTCACCGGGCGCGGTTGTACACCTTCGGTGCAGGCGAGAGTGGTCGCACCCTCCCGGAACGTCACCGTGCCGGTGGCGGTACTGGGGCTGACCGTCGCCGTCAGGGTGACCGCCTGGCCGTAGACCGCCGGATTCGGCGTGGCCGCGAGCGCCGTGGTAGTGGTCACGAGATACGTCACCGCGTTGTCGGTGCTGGTCGAGGCGGCGCTCGTGTTGCCGACCGCATCTTGTGCCGCGCCCGCCGGGATGCTGGCGACGACGGTGCCGCCGCCGGTCATGCCGGTGACGCTGACGGTATATTGGGTCGCGCTGATGCTGTTCACCGCAGCGGCGAGCGTTCCGGCGGCGGTCGAGCCCGCGAAGCTGACGTCGGTGCCGGCAAATCCCGTCACCGGTTCGCTGAAAACGACGCTGAAGTTGATCGGGCTGGCGGTGGTCGGGTCGGCCTGACCGGCGGCTTGGTTGATCGTCACCGTCGGCCTGACCGTATCGACGCTGTAGGTCTGCCCGGTAAAGACGGCATTGCTGGCGGCCGGCGCGAGTCCGGTCGTGTTGGCAAAATTCAGCCCGATGGTGCCCGCCGTCGTTCCGGTGCTGGCGGTGACGGTATAGGTGGTGCCGCTGCCCGAAACCGAGGTAACGGCCGCGCCCGAACTCGACCCGGTGGTCGCCAGCGCGAAGTTGGCGGCGGTCAATCCGGTGACGGGCGCGGCGAACACGACCTGCCATTGGACACTGGCGGCGTTCGTCGGGCTGGTCCCCAAGCGGGTGATGCCGGTCACCGTCGTCGAGGCGAGCGCATCGCCGTTCAAGGTGAACACCGGCGGGGTTGTGCCAGTATTGATGACCCAACCGCCATTGAATAGAGCCCCATGAGCCACGTAAGTCAACACGCCGCTCGGGGCGGTGGATGTCGCCGACAGGACCCAGAGTTGGGAGCTATCAGGATAAGCATTGGTGCCCAGACAAAGCACGGCATACTCTTTCCCGGCCGCGAGGGAAATCGGGGAAGCCGGGGTGAAGGTTCGGGTGACAAAACCGATGCCGAGATCGACCGATGGCCCGATGTCTTGCAGCTCGGTGAACGTGGAACCCTGCACCGAGTAAAGCTTGAGCGTGTAGGTCCGAGTCCCCCCGGTGGTGCCCAGGTACGCATCGAACGACGTCAGTTGATAGGCGGTCGTCGCCGGGATGGTGAAGCGCACGCCCGGCAACGAATTGGTCGCCACGATGAAACCGTTGCTGGGGGTGCCATCGACCGTCTTCTGCAACAGCACGGCGGCGGACGCCGTTTCTGCGAAGGCGCTTACGAAGGCGAGGGCGACGGCGAACGATGCCCTCATCATCGCGGCTTGCGCGGCGGCGGCGAAGAAACAGGCGAACAGTACAGCGAGCGGATGAAAGCGAGCGTGCACGGTACCCCCCAACGAAAATCGAAATCGGATGCAAATCATTATTGTTTCGAGTGTAGTTTCATCGAACGACGCTTGCAACGCCGAGCCGATAAAATGGCGGGACACTCTCGCCAACCTGATGGAGACGCCACCATGAGCCGAACCAGAACCGTGTTGCTGGAATTCGACCCCCGCTTGAACAAGCTGCGCAAGGACAAAAAGCTGTCGGATGGACTCTCGGCCGTGGTGCAGATCGGCCAGACGCTCTGGGTCGCCAACGACGAAGCACTGAGCCTGGAACGGCTGTCCCGCCAGCGCGAAACCGGCGACGGCGCAATCCGCTACGCCGACCACAAGCAATTCCCGCTGCACGATTTTCTGCAACTGCCGGTGCCGCCCAAGGAGGGAGACGACAAGATCGAGGAAGCCGACATCGAAGGGCTGGACTACGACAGCGGCTATCTCTGGCTGGTCGGCTCGCACAGCCTGAAGCGCGACAAGCCGAAGGAAGAAAAATCCACCGAAAAAAACGCCGAACGCTTGGCCAAGGTCAGCCGCGACGGCAACCGCTTCCTGCTGGCGCGTATTCCCCTGTCGGACGGCGCCACGCCATCGCTGGAGCGGACGGTCGAGCGGGACGGCTACTCGCGCACCGCCGCCCGGCTGCGCGGCGACGCCCACGGCAACGACCTGACCGCAGCGCTCGCGGCCGACCCGCACCTGGGGCCGTTCCTCGCCATTCCCGGCAAAGACAACGGCTTCGATATCGAAGGCTTAGCCGTCGCGGGCGACCGCGTTTTCGTCGGACTGCGCGGCCCGGTGCTGCGCGGATGGGCGGTGCTGCTCGAACTGGCGGTGGAGGAGCAAGACCCCGCCACCCTGTCACTGAAACCCATCGGAGCGGGGGGACGGCCCTACCGCAAACACTTTCTCGACTTGGGGGGCTTGGGCGTGCGCGACCTGTGCGCACAAGGTGACGACTTGCTGGTTCTGGCGGGTCCGACTCTGACGGTCGCCGGACCGCAAAAGGTCTTTCGCTGGCCGGGCGGAGCGCGGCCCGACCGGGAATCGCTGGTATTCGGCAAAGACCTGCCGACCGTTCTCGACGTGCCCGGTGGCGCTGGCCCGGAACAAGCGGAAGGCATGGCGTTGTTGGACTGCAACGGCGGCGACGCTCGCTCCATTCTGGTGGTCTACGATGCCGCCGCAAACCGCCAACGGGACGAAAGCACCGTCGAAGCCGACCGCTTCGCTTTGGCCGATTAGAGACGTTTCCCTTCACCTCCAACCTTTTCTCCCGCCGGAAGAGGAACTTCCCGGACGGTCTATACTTGGTTTCCGATCCGTTCGCCGAACGCGAACGCTTTGAACCTTTTTGACCCCGCCGGGGAATAGCCAATGAACGGGTGAGCGTTATCGCCACCCGTGGAGTAACCGACCGATGAACCAGCACCCCGCGCCGTCGCCGCGCCCCGTCGCTGGGACCGCCACCGCGAGCGCCGATCTGGAGCTGATCCGCGCGGTGGCGCGCAAGGACCGTCAAGCCTTCAAACAACTGTACGACCGCTTCGCGCCGCGTATCGGGAGCTATCTTCTCAAGCTCCTGAAGCGTCCCGAACTGGTGGACGAAGCCGTGAACGATACGATGCTGGCGGTCTGGCAAAGCGCCGACCGCTTCGACCCCGCCGCCGGACAGCTCCTGACCTGGCTGTTCGGCATCGCCCACCACAAGGGGCTCAAGGTGTTGCGACAAACCGCAAAATTCCGCGCCGACCAGTCCATCGACACGCTGCCCCCGGCCACGCTCGACGAAGCCGAGGACCGGGAAGAAGCGCCGCAAGCCGCCGCCCCGCACGGCCCGGAACAGACCGTCATGGGCTGGGAGCTGGGCGGAATCCTGAAGTGGGCGCTGGATCAACTGTCGCCCGAGCATCGCGGCGTGATCGAACTCACCTTCGGCGAGGATCGCTCCTACCCGGAGATCGCGGAGATCGTCGGCTGTCCGCTCAACACCGTCAAAACCCGCATGTTCCACGCCCGCAAGAAGCTGGCCCAACTGCTGGCCCGGCGCGGCTATTGGGATGCCGCCACGGCGGAGGAGTAAGCCCATGCCCACGACCACCGACGACCGCTCGACCTTGAACCCGCACGAGGAAATCGAGGCGCTGCTGCCCTGGTACGCGAACGGCACCCTGACCCCGGCCGAAACGGCGACGGTGGAGCGGCACCTCGCTCAATGCCCCGCCTGCCGCGCCGACCTGGAACAGTGCCACGCGCTCGCGACCGCCGTTCGGGACAACGCGGAAAGCTGGCAGCCGGCGCCCGGCGGATTCGACCGGCTGATGGCCGAAATCGACCGCCTGGAACCGAAGCCGACGCCGGCCAAAACCCGTTCCCCTCGCCTCCTCCAACGCATCCGCGACTGGTTGGGGGCGACGCCGAACCCCGTGCGCTGGACCCTGGCCCTGGAAAGCATGGCGGTGGCGGCGCTGCTTCTGGTCGTCGCCCTGCCGATGTTGAGAACCGCGCCGGAATACGAAACCCTGTCCGGCGGGACCGAGCAACCGGCGGCGACCGGACCCCGTTTGCGGGTCGTGTTCGCCGATTCGGCGACGGCCGGCGAAATCCGGCAATTGCTGCAAGACATCGACGGCAACATCGTCGCCGGACCGACCGCGCTGGGCGTCTACACCGTCGCCCTGCCGACCGGAGAACACCCGAAACAAATGCTCGCCAGCGCACTGGCCGGCCTGCGCGCCCGCAATCAAGTCAAGCTGGCCGAACCCATCGCGGGCGGAGGCGAACCATGAGTTTCCCGAAAAGGTGGTGGATGGCCGGCGCGGTGGGCGCCGCGCTGCTGGCCCTGACCGCTGGCGCCGGCTCGCCGGATCGAGAAACGGTGGCGGTCATGCACGAGGCCGTCGTCCCCAAGCAGTTGCGGGCGCGCCAGATCATCGTGGCCCTGCCCGACCGGCTGCGGGCGGAGTGGCCGGCTATCGACCGCGAATTGCAGGGACAATGCCGGCTCCGGCCGGTGGGCGAATTCCCGCTGACCTCTATCGGCGTCCAGTGTCTCGTCTACCAGGTCCCGGCCGACCAACCGCTGGATACCGTGATCGCCAAGCTGAAAACCGATCCGCGCGTCGAGCTGGTGCAGCCCAACCAAACCTTCGAGGGCCTGCAAACCGCGACGCCCGACCCCTAC
>RRZU013225354.1_pt1 | contig 16410 bp, 14 predicted proteins | sample 2165561 | NCBI WGS metagenome assembly RRZU01 (sample SAMN10456909, study PRJNA506462) | wastewater metagenome | isolation source: wastewater sludge | place: USA: Moscow, Idaho
CTTCACTACTCTCTTCCATTTTATTGATGAGATGAAGTTCAATCGTTTCTCCACCCTTTTGTGAATCAACCCCAATTTTTACATTATCTTTATCACTGTAACGAGAATCTAGACCTGGGATATTCATAAGGTTTGAAAACACTTGGTTATTGAATTCCACGATATTCTCTTTTGAACGATAGTTATTACTGAGGTATAAGGTTAAATCATTTTCTCTTGTGGAATCGATTAGACTTTTCATGAGTTGAGGGCGAGCATTTCTAAAACGATAGATGGATTGCTTAACATCACCCACTCTAAATACATTATTACCACGACTGATACATTCAACGAGTTCATCTTGGACTTCATTGGAGTCCTGGAACTCATCGACTAAGATATCTTTAATTTGATTGCGTAATTGATTAGACACATCAAAGTTTGGATGTTTGAGAATCTGAAGTGCCATCTTTTCCATATCAGAAAAATCGAGTACTTCTTCCTTTTCTTTAATGGTTTGATAAACACGATTAAAATCACTGACACAATCGATGAGTGCAGAAATAGGAGATCCTAGATTTACGATATCCGAAAGATACTCTTCTTCTTTGAAATAGGTTGATACAATCGATTTTAATGTTTCATAAAAATTTTCACGAGCTTGTTTAACCGCATCGTCTAAACCACGAATGGTTCCTATTTTAACTTCCGCTAACATTAATACAGCTTGATGGAATGAAACATAATCGAATTGCTTTACTGCATTTTCTGCCAATGTGATTGTATTTTCATGATGAAGGATATGAAACTTTGGTTCATCACTTAATTGATCGGTTGTAAGGAGAAGTTTGTATTGTACAAGCGCATCCTTGAGTGAGGTCACATCATCCTCAAGAACTTTAAAGAAATGTTCTCTAAAAGGTTCATCTAATTCAGATAGATGATTATATTTCCGATACGCTTGTTTGATTTGATTGAGCCATCCCTCTGGATCAATCTTGGCATCTAATTTAGAACTTAAGTCAAGAATGGTATCACGTAATAAAGTATCATCTTCAGGACGACTATGAAGAACACTTACAAGTTCTACAAATTCAGGACTTGATTTCTCATACGCCATATCTAAAACTATATTAAGTGCTTGAGTTTGATAGAGTTTAGCAGAAGCTTCATCACATATCGAATTTGCGCGTTTCTGACTAATCCCTAGGACATAAGCATAGTCTTTTACTAAACTTAAACAGAAAGAGTGAATTGTTGAAATACGCGTTGATGCAAGGAGTGCTATTTGTCTAAAAATTCGCTCATCTTGATTCTTTTGATATTCTTCTTGAAGTGCTTTAGCTAAGCGTTTCTTCATTTCAGTCGCCGCTAAATCGGTAAATGTCATCGCTAAGATTTCATCCACATTCACCCCATCTTCAAGAATACGTTTCATTAATCGAGCAATTAATACCGTTGTTTTACCTGCTCCAGCCGATGCGGAGAGAATAATATTCTTGCCTGTTGTATTAATCGCAGCTAATTGTTCAGGACTCCGTTTCATCGTGCTCTCCTTCTATGAGTGATTCGATACTCGTACGATTGCGTTCATCTTTTTCTTCGCCTCTGAACTGACAAATCGCTTTGTAATCACAATATTGACAACTCCCCTTAACAACATCCTTATCAATAATTCCTTCTTCAAGTGAACGATATAAAAGGGCATAGAGTTCTTGAATCGCTTGGTTCAGTAAATCAATGGATATGTTTTTCTTACGAACAACGTCACCATTTCTTATTTTTAGATCTTCAATATAGTTTGCGGTATCATCGATATTCTTTTCATCCGCAAAAGTATATCCCGTCCATTGTTTCTTCTTTTTATAGTCTACGAGATAATCCTCCAGTGTTAATTCAGTATAACCTTTTGACTTTGCATAACTATACGGTTCAATCGATACAGAATTACTCTGCCCAAAGCTTGCGTAATAGATGCCCGCCGCAATTCGATCAAACAATTCCTTACCAAACAGTACATAGGTTGGAAGTTGAAGTTTATTACCACTAAGCACTATTTTCTCATTAAGTGTTTTTTTACTACTCTTATAGTCTATGATTCTAAAATACTCATCATGCGCATCAACGCGATCAATATATCCCTTTAAATGAACTTCTTTATGATCATCCACCTTAATCGATTGATTAAACTCTACCTCAACGGCTAGAGGTTCATATTCGGTATGAGCTTCCAATTCACTAAAGTATTTCAAACTCTCTTGAATGAGTTGTTTAGCCCGAGATTGAATCGAATTAATTCGTGAAACTTGTTTAGGATATAAGCGCTTCAAATCATCAAACATGGGATCCAATGTATCATCTAAATGCCTTAATCCATAATTAGGATAATCTTTACCTGCATTCTTTACACTCTTCTCAAATACGGCGTGTGAGATGGTACCCATCAAAGAACTATCAATCGTAAATGGTTTTTGAACATAGAGTTTTAAACCTGATTTTAAGAAATACTGATAAGGACAACGGAAGAAACTCTCAAATGAAGAGACACTACCATAAAGATTATTATCCTTAAAGAAGAGTTGTTTAGCGATACTCGAATCCAGTTTAAACTCACGTTCATGTCGAACTTCTACTTCAATTAACTCAAGTGGTGTAAAGGTTGGACCATTCTTACGTTTCAAGAAATCTTCAATCTCAAACGATAAGGAAGCCCCTTTGCCTTCATAGTTCCCAACGGAATAACTAAAACAGGTATTTTTGGATAGAGAGAAGATTGTTTCTAACTGATTCATATGCCAAAGATAACGTTCACTGGAGCTATCCTTAATCATCTGATTAAAATATCCCTCATCAAAGAAACCACTATGAACAGGATATTGTGGATAATTCTTAGAGGAACAACCCATTACAAACATTTGATCCATATACGGAATCATCGCATCCTTTAAACTGACAATCTGAATACCGGTGGATGTCGTCTCTGAAAGGGAGAGTTGTTCTAATTGATGAATGAGATAAGGAATCATATCCAATGAATTAAGATATGGAAGAGATGTTTGTAGACATTGTTTTAATGTATTAAGCGCTGAAAAATTCTTGGAATAACTTGTGAATAACTTAAATAGATTCTTGATGGATTCATCGATAGAAGATTGAATCTCGAAGTTAATTAGTGGAAGATAGAGTTCACGAATCGATTCACTCTTAGTTTCAATCTCAAGAAGATGTTTGATATTACGTGCATCCCAAATATCATTCACATATAAAGTATCTTTGAGATGAGTAAAAGGTTGATTAAAGTCACTTAGATTAGGGGATGCGATTTCGATGTATTGTAAGAGTTGGAGGGTAAACTCACTCTTGATGAGTCCACCTTTAATCACATCCAATAACTTATCCATACTTGGATCAATCACATAGTTCAAACAATCGATAAACTGTCTTGATTCAATAAGTGTTCTTGATTTCTGATAGGTATAGGGAATCTCTAACTGAGATAGATAATGGGTTAAAGGCTCAATCGTTTCAGGATCTAAACAAACGATAACCGACTTATCATAATCAATATCTGACTGTGCAATTTTTTGTACGATCCCATACGCTTCCATCCGTGGATTCTTAGCGTAATACGCTTCATACTTCGTTTCAACTGGTTCAAAAGATCGAACTTGAGCTCCCTTATTCACACATTGTTGGATTCGTTTCTTTACGGGATAGGTTTGATAGAAAGGAATAATTTGAATAGAAGTCGCATCATCCATCTGGCTAAATGTATTTAGACTAATATACTTTGGATGTGACTTTGGATCCAATAAGCGTAAGAGTTCTTTAAGTTCTTTATCCTTATTCGATTCATCCGGGCAATCTTCTAAGGATAGATTCTCATCTGCCATTTCATCCATGAAACGTATAAATTCATCCACACTGCTTGGATAATTTAAACTATTGGATAAGATTGGGAAGGCCTTCTTATTCGAATGAATCAGTGTTGCACAACGCCAAAAGTAATCGAGTGTACTTGGAGTGATTGATTTTGATTTAATCAATGTATTCCAATCTAAAAACTCAGTCCCAACTAAGACTGGGTTTTCTTCCATAAAATGCTTAATCACGGCTTTCTGAGCGTGTTTTTGCGTGATAACTGTCGTTATTATAGACTTGTTCATCTTTAAATCCTCAAGTATAATTATAAGGTATATTTAAGGGAGTTTTATGAAAAATAACGCATTGTACGGAAAAATGGCCTTGTTTATCGCCGCTTTTCTTTGGGGTATTAGTTTTGTGGCAGTTGAGAAGGCAATGGAATTTGGATGGACGCCTTTTATGCTCCTTGGCATGCGTGGTCTACTATCAGGAGTCGCATTAAGTGGTTTTGCGATCAAGAAAAAATTCTGGAAAAATCGCAAACTCATTCAAGAAAGTTTAATCGCAGGATTATTGATGTTTATTGGCATGGCACTTCAGACCTATGGTCAACAGTACTCAACTGTCAGTAACTCATCCTTCATCACTGTTCTATATGTTGTGTTTATTCCAGTTATTTTATGGAAGAAACAACGCGCCACAACCAGTGTCGTCATCGCAATTATTCTTGCGGTGCTTGGGACTGGATTCCTCACCTTAAATGGTGGATTAAGTCTAAATATTGGAGATATCTTACTCATTGGGTGTGCTTGGTTATTTGCAGTCCATATCATCTTCTTAGGTCATGTGATTCGACACAATGATGTCATGTCTGTTGCGATGATTCAATCACTTACAATGAGTGTACTTGGCTTTATATTTGGAGGCATGAATGGACAAAGTATTCCTTCCTCTGGTTGGATCTTTGTCTTATATGCAGGTTTAATCTCCAGTGGTGTTGCGTTTCTCTTACAACTCTATGGTCAATCACGTGTCAGTCCAACGATTTCTGGATTATTATTAACGCTTGAATCTTTATTTGGTAGTTTAGGGGCAATCTTCTTATTGAATGAACCCTTTACGTTAAATGTTTTAGTGGGAGGCAGTCTGATGTTATTGGCGGTTGTAACGATTGAGTTAGGACCACGATTGTTTCTCCAAATAAAGGGAGGATAATAATGGAATCTTTTGTAACGCTAACGCAAATTCTTGACCAACGAAAGGGGAATCCAAATTGTGAATTCAATGGATTTCTCGAAGATTATGTCGCAAGCCTAGATGAAAATCATCCACAACTCAATTTGTTTAAAACAATATTAGAGAAAGATTGTGATTTTCGAATACTCGTCAACTATCGTTTTAACATTAATCATAGTTTAATCTCGAATCAAATTATTCGTTACAAAGATGTTCAAAAGATCCCTGAGTATCAATTTGTATGTCCCTATTTTGTCTATGGACAGAATGATAATAAAGAGTTTTGTGGATTAATTCTATTACAAGGACAGGAAGATGCGTATATCTTAGCCAAAGGCTATTATTTAGCACTCACTGAACAAGGATCCATTCTTGAGAATGTAAAGAACCAATGTGCATCCTGTAATACCGAACACCCTAATCTCTTTAAAGCTATGGATAAATTACATACTGAACAACTCAAAGCAGGTGCTGTTCAACGTATGTTAGATTCGGATATTTTCCGTAACTATAATCATTTATTAGAAGTCATTCAAACGGTTTCTGTAAATATCCAAAACAAAGTTAAGGAAACAGTTAAAACTGTTAAGAATAAAGAAACAGTCATCTTCCCTGCTGTTGTAAGCTGGTTCTTGCTTAAGAAAATGGTGTATGTCCATACCATGATGAATCGTAATCTCTTACTTCAAGATTGTGAAGGCGATGTTCGTAAACAACGCCATTTGGCAAAACTCAATGCCGATCATGTCCAATTCTTGATGTACAGTGAAATGTGGAGAATGTAAAATAAGCACGACATGTGCTTTTTTTATCCATGACAAAGACTTTTGACAGACAATAAGTACAATCTTTTCTAAGATGAGATTGTCTAAGGAGAACATATGAATATCGCAACTCAAATAAAGAACTATCGTAAACAACTTAACTGGTCTCAAGATGACTTAGCAGAGAAAGTTTATGTCTCTCGTCAAACAATCTCAAACTGGGAAACGGAGAAGAGTTATCCTGATTTACAGAGTCTATTTCTATTGAGTAATTGTTTCAATATTTCCTTAGATGAACTTGTCAAAGGAGATCTAGAAAAGATGAAAGATGAATTATCGAATAAGAAGATGAATACCTATAGTATGGGAATGTTAGTCACAATGATTCTTATGTTTTTATCCTTATCGCTCTTGAAGCGTATTGGATTCTATGTGACATTACCATTCTTTATCGTGTTTGCGTTAGGTATGTTATATTGTGCATATCAACTTGAAGTTTTGAAAAAGAAGTTAAATATACAGACTTACCAAGAGATTGTCGATTTTATGGATGGTAAAGATGTGAATCGTGATACGAATAAACAAAGAAAAAGAAGATTAGTGTTTGAAAATGTATTAAAGGTGATTGGTGGATTAGTAGTAGGATTATTGATGGCTTATATCGCATTAAATATATAAAGTATAGTTTACAAAATATAGATAAATAAATTAAAGTATATTTTAAATAAATATTTACATTTATGTAAAGTATGATTATCATAATAGTATGAGGTAATCGTATGGCAATAATTAATTCAGAATCAATTTTGAAAGTTTTGGCTTCTTATAATTCTTGGTGGAAAACCGGAATAATAAATCCAAGTTTAGCAAAATCTTATAAACGATTTGCATATAGTGAAGCTTTGAAAAGAATTACAGATCAGAATCTAAGAAGATTAGTAATATTAACAGGAACAAGGAGAGTTGGGAAAACAACGATTCAATATCAAATTATTGAAGAGTTATTACATACTATAGATCCTAAGAAAATAGTTTATATTTCGATGGATCATCCTATGTTAAAATTAAGTACTATTGGTGATATCCTTGATTGTTATCACCAAAATATTTATGCAGATAATGATGTTTATTACTTTTTTGATGAGATTCAATATGCTAAAGATTGGGATAAATGGCTTAAATCAATTTACGATATGGAGCCTGACACAAAAGTAGTTGCGACTGGGTCAGCAAGTCCGATAATTATGAAAGGTGCAAGTGAAAGCGGCGCTGGAAGATGGTCAGTTATTCAAGTCCCAACTTTATCATTTTATGAATACTGCGAATTAAAAGGAGTTGAAAAGCCGAATTTAACCCAGGATGATAATATTACTTCTTGGGCTACAAAATCACATTATGACCAAACTCAAATTATGTTAAAACTCGCAAAACTACAAAATCATTTAAATCGATATTTGCAAATAGGAGGGTTTCCAGAGTTAGTGCTTTCAGATAATGATTTATATGCACAGCAAGTTTTAAGAGAAGATGTTGTTGATAAGGTTATAAAACGAGATTTGCCTTCAATATACCCAATAAGAAATACTACAGAGTTAGAAAGAATTTTTCTATACCTTTGTAAAGTATCTTCATCTATTGTTTCAGTAGATTTGATTGCGAAAGAGTTACAAGGTGTCAGTAGACCAACAGTATTGAACTATATAAGTTATTTAGAAAGTGCTAATCTTATTTTTCAAAGTTGGCCAATCGAAATGTCTGGTAAGAAAGTTTTAAAGTCTAGTCCTAAAATATATATTGCAGATCCAGCGATTTTAAATGCTGTTTTAATGGATGAAACATTATTTATTGATTCAATTGAGATGGGTAAGATAATTGAAACGACTGTTTATAAACACTTAGCATCATTCTATTATAAGAAGGCAACTTCGATTGGATATTTCAGAGGTGGAAACAAGAATAAAGAAATAGATATTGTTGTAGAGTACCCTAACACAAGAAACATACTTGTTGAAGTTAAATATAGAGACAATGCAACAATCGCAGATGATGATGCAATATCAGAAATGTGTGAAGAAGCATCTGCATCAATTGTAGTCACAAAAAAGGCAGATGATTATGGAGTTCATCATACAAAATGTGGAAAAAATCTTATTAGAATACCTGCATTTGCATTCTTGTATCTTTTAGGACATGCAGAGAAAAATGGATATAAAAGTTAAGATTGTATGAATTATTTAATTAGGAAAGATAATATTAATGTTATTAGCATTGCTATAAATGCCATTGAAAATCAAGAAGATAAAGCTAATATAGTAGAAGAAGTACTGCTAGACTTACCAGACTGGTTTGGACTTCCCGATAGCACAAAAGAATACATTGAACAATCCAAACAACTTGTGTTATTTTCAGCACATCACAATGACACAACATTGGGGTTCATAACACTTAAAGAGACGAGCTGTGATACCTGTGAGATTCATTGTATGGGTGTGAAGAAAGAATTTCATCATAAGGGTATAGGCAAATTATTGTATAAACAATTTGAAGAATACGCTAAAAATAAGTATGAATATGTCCAAGTAAAGACAGTCGATGAAGGAAAGTATCCTGAGTATGATCAAATCATAGCCTTTTATAAGAGTTTAGGTTTCAAAAAACTTGAAGTATTTCCTATGTTATGGAATGAATGGAATCCATGTTTGATTATGATTAAGAAAGTATAGTCAAACTAGACTATTAATGTAATTCTTAATGCTATAATTTTATTAACAGTGAGGGTAAAATGGACATTAAAGAACTAAAAGATGAGAAGTATCATGATGCTTATTCAGAAGAGAAATTGTTTGATAAGATTCTTAAGTTTGCGAAAAGTGCTGGTATTAAGCTTATCTATTTAGCGTTATTACTCTTTTATACTCTTCAAAAAAGCACAACCCCACCTATCGCAAAATCGATTATTATTGGTGGTTTAGGTTACTTTATCTTACCGATTGATATTATTCCAGATTTTATACCTGTGGTAGGATTTTCAGATGATTTAACTGCTTTAATATCTGTCTTAATCGCAGTTGCGTTGTATGTGGATGAAGACATTAAGTTAAAGGCAAAATCTAAACTTAAAGATTGGTTTGGGGATTTCGATCATAAAGAATTAGAAGATGTGGATAATAAACTCAATAAGAACTAAAAAAGACGATTCATTTCGTCTATTTCGTATAGCTTGTCAAAAAAGTTAAAATATGTTTAAATTTGGGCAACATGATAACAAATCGACAAAAGATTATATTACGAATATTATTGGAATCAGATACTTACTTAGACAGTGAGTATTTTTCGTATCGTTTAGATATAAGTACTAAAACAGTTCAAAATGAGATGAAAATCTTAGATGAATACTTACGTCGAACTAAAATCCAACTTATATCAAAACGTGGATTTGGGTATGCGATAACTGTTAAAGATGCGAAAGACAAAGAAGAACTTTATCAAAGAATCTATGAGTTTTCTCCTTTAGAAGATACAGTAACTCAGAAAGCATTTATAATTTGTTACTTATTACTCCAAGAAGATTATGTTACTCAAGAGATGTTATCGATTCACTTATATTCACCTAAACGTGCGATTGTTAAGTTAGTGGATGAGATTAAGTCGAGTACCAAAGAAAACAAATTAAACTTACAGATAAAGCCAGGTAAGGGATATTTATTTGAAGGGGATGAATATGCTAAGCGTTTAGCGTTTACTCGATATTTTGAGATCTTACAATCTCATCGTACCTTAGAGTATTTATTTAAAACATCCTTTGGATTCTCAATCGAAGATTTACCGGTACAGAAGTTTGAGATGATTCGTAAGATTGTGAACAAATACAATATTGCGATCTCAGAAGTAAACCTAAATAGCTTAAGAATCTATATGGCATTATCCTATAATCGTATATCACATGGTCATCGTATTGAGACGGTTGTAAGTCGATTAAAGATATTTAATAGTTTGATTGCGCCATCACAGGAAATGCTAGAGTTAATCGAAGTTGAACAAGAACCATTTGAAGCACAATTCTTATCCTTGTTTATCTCTCTTCTTTATGAAAAGAGTCAGTTGGATCAATTGTATAAAGATCAATTTATGACAAGTTACTCGAATAACTCTAATTTGGTAACAAACTATATGGATCAAATCTTTGAACCGTATAATAATCTCATTGATTCACCGATTAACTTAAATAAGAAACTTGCATTACTCTTAATCATGGTAACCAATCAAAAGAACATTGGATTCTTAGAACGTGATATTGATTTGGTAACGGTTGATGATGAAATGATGATTGCCTTAGAATGTGCAATACTCTTTGCGGAATACGTTGAGTCTGAACAGAATGTGAAGTTTAATCGTAATGATATTCTGACCTTCGCGTTCTTCTTTAACAATGAATTCTCCTATGCGCCGACGGTCGATCGTAGAACACTTATGATTGTATCTGAAAAAGGGGAGGCGATTGCTCAAGCATTAGCGCGTCGTTTACGTAAAGAAGTTGAACAATATACGTATGCGATTAACATTAGTAATACGATAGATGCGAATGAGTTGAGGCAACAAAACTTGATGATTGTGACCGATATGGAACGATTTGCACAAGGGGAAAATAATGTTATATTCTATCCAAATCTATCGGATTATGAAACCATTATTCCTAACTTGAAGTTTAGAATTTTGGATAAGAACGAACGATTATTACTTCTATTAGATCACATTAAACAAGATCGATTCTTCTACAATGCGCCAATCAAGAATATCAAAGAAGTGATTAACTTCATTGCGGATGAAGAGAAGTTGAATAGTATGCAGCGGGTAGAGTTACGTAAAGAGGTTAATGATCGTCATGATCGCTACTTCACTTCTGTGCGTCAACAAGCCGCAATTATTCGTTTCTATGATGAAAAGCGTACAGAAGCGAGTATTATGATTATCATTCCTGCTAAAGCATTTACGTGGAATGGGTCAAAAGTAAAAATTATCTTCGTATTCTTATTTCCGAAGAAGTATCCTCCACTCATGTTATTGGCGAATCCATTGACCATGATTTTAGCGAATGGGTCCTTGATGCATCGTTTAGTTCAGAGTAAATCAGTGGATGAATTTAAGAAATATATCTTAAGGGTTAACTAATTAACCCTTTTAATTTGTTTAATTGAACTAATAATCATTTTTTCCACTTTAACAACAGAAAATTTGAATTAATCCATAATTTCTCTTTATCAACGGAAAAATATGATAAATCAAAAATTTCTCTTTGACAATAGAAAAAGAAGGGTATTGTAACCACTTACATTTAAGTTATACTCATGTCAAGACATAAAAGGATTCGAATTTATGTTAGTGGAGGGATGTATGCAGATTGGAATGATTGGCTTAGGTAAGATGGGTTTAAATCTCATGATGAATCTTAGAGATCATGGTGTGGATGTCATGGGTTATGATGTCAATCCAGTGATGAGACAAAGTGCAATCGAAAGTGGATTAACTGTCTATGATGATTTGAATGAATTCACACAAGCATTTGATGATCGAAAAATCATCTGGGTAATGGTTCCTGCAGGCAAAATTACAGATAGTGTGATTCATCAAGTAAGTCATTTGTGCCAAGCTGGAGACATTATTATTGATGGGGGAAATTCTTTCTATCAAGATTCACTAAAAAATGCACAACAACTTAAAGAAATGGGCATTCATTTCTTAGATTGTGGTACATCCGGTGGAACATCTGGCGCTCGAAATGGTGCATGTTTGATGGTTGGTGGAGAAGAAGAAGCATTTAATGTATTAAAGGATGTATTACAGGCAATCTCAGTTGAAAATGGTTGTCTCTATGCAGGGAAGTCTGGAAGTGGGCATTACTTAAAGATGGTTCACAATGGAATTGAGTATGGAATGATGCAAGCAATTGGAGAAGGATTTGAAGTTCTAGAAGCGAGTGAGTTTGACTTTGATTTTGAAAAGGTTGCTCGTGTTTGGAACAATGGCTCAGTTATTCGTTCTTGGCTTGTTGAACTTGTGCAAGAGTCGTTTAAGAATGATCCGAAATTAGAAATGATTACAGGAGCTTCGGATTCAAGTGGTGAAGCACAATGGACCGTTGAGCAAGCGTTAAAGCTTAAAGTTCCTACACCTGTAATTAGTTTATCGCTGATGATGCGATATCGTTCAAAACAAAATGACACGTTTGCTGGAAAGGTTGTATCAGCCCTTCGTAATGCATTTGGTGGTCATTCGGTTACAAAGAAATAAACCCTAGAGGTTAGGAAAGGAAAATCATGGAATTAACAGTAGTACAAGCATTGTTGATCGCGTTATTCGTAGCGGCAGTGCAATCACGTGGTTTAGGGTATGCTACTCTAACAATGCGTTTTAGCCCAATGATGACTGGTTTAGTGGTCGGGATTGTCATGGGTCGAGTACCTGAAGCAATGGTTATTACAGCAGGTATTCAATTAGTTTATATGGGCGTTATCGCTCCAGGGGGCTCAATGCCTTCAGAACCAGCTGTTGCGACAGCAATCGCAGTTCCTGTTGCTTTATTAGCTAAAATGGAACCATATGAAGCAATCGCAATCGCTATTCCAGTTGGTTTATTAGGTGGTTACTTATATCAATTCAGATTCTTCTTAAATACATTCATTATCCGTTTAACGGATAAGTATGCAGAAGATTTGAATGACAAAGGTTTATGGTTCTCCATTATGGGATTACCAATCCTTGTATCATTCGCGCTTTATGTACCAGTTATGTATTTGGCATTATATTATGGGGCACCATTCATTGCGGAATTCACAGCTGCCAATGCTAGTAGCCAAATCTTCCATGTATTATCCGTTGTTGGTGGTGGTTTAGCTGCAGTCGGTATTGCATTATCCATTCATGTTATTGGTAAAAAGGAATACATCGTGTTCTTTATCTTAGCTTTCTTCTTAGCATACGTATTAAAACCATTAGGCGTTACGATGATTACATACGCTGTCTTAGGTGGAGTACTCGCATTCATTTATGTGCTTGTTACACGCTTAAGTAGAGATTAAGGAGTACGATTATGAGTAAAAATATGACACCTGAAAAGATTACAAAGAAAGATTTACATGGCGCTTGGTTCCGTTGGTGGTGGGCAAATGAAGTTCCACATGCATTCGACCGTTACATCGCTCCATCTTTATTACTAGCATTAATGCCTATTTTAAGAAAACTCTATAAGAATGATGATGATCTACGTGAAGCTTATCACCGTCACCTTATGTTCTTTAACACTCAAGCAATTTGGGGTGGTGGTACCATCACTGGTATCGTTGCTTCCTTAGAAGAAACTCGTGCAAATCAAATTGCGAATGACGAAGAAGTCACTGTTACACATGACCTCATTAACAACACTAAACTTGGATTAATGGGTGCTTTAGCGGGTATTGGTGATGCGATTGACTCCGGTACTGTACAGTATATCTTCATCGCAATCGCATTGCCTTGGGCACAAGCAGGATCTCCTATGGGTTCATTATTCCCATGGATTGGATTCACATTAGTTACTTATTTATACGGTTATTACTTCACACGTAATGGTTATAAACTCGGACGTGCTGCCGCAACTGAACTTGTTAGTGGCAAGAAGATGACAGCAATTATTGAAGGCTTATCTGTATTAGGTTTATTTATGATGGGTATTATCGCTTCGAGTTATGTTAAAGTTTCTTCGATCTTTACGTTAAATATTTCTGGTAAAGAGTTCGTTCTACAAAACATTCTAGATGGTTTACTACCTGGCTTACTACCATTTACCGTAATTATGGCTATTTACTTCTACTTCTCTAAGAAGGGAATTAAAGTTACGAATGCTATCTTAGGACTAACAGCAGTACTTGGTGTATTGGCTTGGTTTAATATTCTTTAGTTAACCCTTACACTCCCATACGTCTGTGTGGGAGTGTGTCTATAAAGGAGGACAACATGGGACAAATACAATTAACACGCATCGATGATCGTTTAGTACACGGACAAGTTATGACTAAATGGTCTAAAGGATTAGGAATAAATGCAATCTTTATCATTGATACTGAAGTGGCTAAAGATGACTTTATGAAACAAATCTTTATTAGTTCAGGTGAACATGCTGGATTTAAAGTAAAAGTCATGAGTATCGATGAAGCAATTGAATACTGGAATACAACTCAATTTGAAAACTATAAAGCAATCTTACTCTTCAAATCTGTTTTTACAGTGAGTGAAGCTGTTAAAAAAGGATTACCCGCAACACTTGTTAATATCGGTGGAATTGCGAAACGCAAAGATACTAAATTTATTATCAACAGTGTATCCATCGGTAACGATGAAGCAGAGTTATTGCGTGAATTAAATAAAGAATATAATGTAGAAATTTTCTTCCAGATGTTACCAGATAGTAATAAGGTTTCTCTCGCAGAAGCACTTAAACAGTTCTAATATGGATAGAATCGCAATCGTAAATAGCAGTTCATTTGGGAAGTACTTTCCAGATCAACTTGCTCGACTCAAGAAAATTGGTCCAATTGAATTCTTCAAGTTCCCAAGTGATGTAAATCCAAAGGAACTTGCGGAATCACTTAAAGACTACAACTACATTATTGCCTCAGTCACACCGTTTTTTACCAAAGAATTCTTTGATCATCATCCAGGCGTTAAGTTATTAGCACGTCATGGTATCGGCTATAACAACGTTGATACGAAAGCAGCGACTGAACACAATTGTTACGTCACGATTGTCGAAGGGATTGTCGAACAAGATGCAGTGGCAGAAAATGCGATTGCTCACTTGATGAACTCTGCACGCCAGTTGAAACTTGCGGCTCTAGCAGCTGAAAAAGGTGAATGGAAGCGTCGTGCTGAATTTATGGGTTACCAAATTCGAAATAAGACCGTGGGTGTTATTGGATTTGGAAACATTGGTTCACGTGTTGGATCCATTTTAAGAGATGGTTTTGCATGTAAACTACTTGCTTATGATCCATATCAATCGGATGAAATGTTAAGAGAAAAAGGCGCAATTCCTGTCTCCTTGGAACAATTACTCCAAGAATCCGATATTATCTCGCTTAATGCATTTATCAATGATAAGAGTTATCACTTGATTAAAGAAGAACAAATTAAACAAATGAAGGATCATGTCATGATTGTGAATACAGCTCGGGGTGAGTTGGTTGATGATCGTGCATTAATTCAAGCAGTTATGGATCGAAAGATCTTTAGTTATGGAGCTGATGTGGTTGAAGGTGAACCGATTGATTCAAATCATCCTCTCTTCTCAAGTCCATACATAACGATTACACCGCATACCTCTGCGTATACCTTTGAGTGTTTAGAAGGTATGGGTGAGAAGTGTGTATCAGATTGTGAAAAAGTTTTTGCTGGTAAAGCTCCTGTTAATCTTGTGAATAAAGAGTTAATTGAGCATACCTGTTGATAGGAGAAATTTATGGTTGGTGTATTAATTTTAACCCATGGGAAGCTTGCGGATGGATTTAAAAACAGTGTTGAAATGATTATGGGACAAAATGAATCATTTAAAACACTTGGACTTTTTGAAGGTGAAGATTTCTCAGAATATAAAGAAAAAGTCTTAGAACTCATTACAGAACTTGATTCTGGAGAAGGTGTTCTTGTATTAGTCGATTTATTTGGGGCATCACCTTATAACTCGGTTATGTTCAATTTCCAAGAAATTAAAAATCGTGGACTAAAGGTTAAGTTATTAACTGGGGTTAATCTACCGATGGTTATTGAAACCTTAAGTGCACGTAATTATATGGATTTTGACAAATTATATGAAGAAGCGATGCAAACTGCAAAAGAAAATATAAAAGGATTTAATGGTGAATTCTAATGAAAGTATTAATTACACCTCGATCATTTGGCAAGTATAGCGATTTTGCCAAGAACCAATTATTGAACAATGGGATTGAAATTATAAACAATCCAAGTGGATCTATTCTGACGGAAGATGAGTTGATTGCTCTGGTGAGTGATGTGGACGGAATCATTATAGGCGTTGACCCCTTAAATGAGAGAGTTCTATCACATGCCAAGAAATTGAAAGTGATTTCTAAGTATGGGGTTGGGGTGGATAATATTGATTTAGAGTATTGTAAGAAACATGATATTGATGTGCACATTACGAAGAATGCAAACTCTCAAGCCGTTGCGGATTATGCGTTTGCACTTATATTAGCACTTGCTCGTAAAGTAACTGAAATTAATGATGCATGTCATGAAAAAGATTGGTCAAAGAAAGTTACAGTCGACATTTATCAGAAACGTATTGGAATATTAGGTTTTGGGAATATCGGTAAAGCAGTTGCGCTTCGTGCGAGAGGATTTGATATGGAAGTCTTAGCATATGATACCTATCAAGATCATGCATTTGCGGATGCGCACCAAGTGCGTTTTACGACGATTGATGAAATCATTGAAACCTGTGATTTTATCAGTATTCACTTACCCCTTATTCCTGAAACCCAACATCTTCTCAATTATGAACGCATGAGTCGTATGA
>RRZU011877682.1_pt1 | contig 16409 bp, 18 predicted proteins | sample 2165561 | NCBI WGS metagenome assembly RRZU01 (sample SAMN10456909, study PRJNA506462) | wastewater metagenome | isolation source: wastewater sludge | place: USA: Moscow, Idaho
CTATTTTTTGCCTATATTTTATTTATATTTTCTATTATTTCTTTTTTATCCATCTTCTTATTAGTTAATTCTATAATATCATCTATAATTTCACTATATTCTTCCTTAAACTCTTTATCATAGCTTTTGAATTCAACATTCTTATTATTATTTGATTTATTAGTACATCCTACCAAAATAAAACTAACTAACAATATTAAAACTAAAGTTGATATGATTTTATTTTTAGAAAACATTAAATACCTCCACTAATTTATCTTTATTATATTAGTTTATCTCCATTTCTTTATTTAAGAATTTAGTAAATTCACCTTTAAATACTAATTCTACTGTTCCAGTTGGTCCATTTCTGTGTTTTGCAATTATTACCTCTCCAATATTTTGCTTTTCAGAATCATCATGGTAATAATCATCTCTATATAAGAACAAAACAACGTCAGCATCCTGCTCTATTGCTCCTGATTCCCTCAAGTCTGATAATATAGGTCTATGGTCCGCTCTTAATTCTGGCGCTCTTGAAAGCTGTGCCAATGCTAAAATGGGACAGTTTATCTCTTTTGCCAATGCCTTTAATCCTCTAGAAATCCCTGAGATCTCCTGTTGTCTATTTTCTGCCCTACCTTCACCTTCCATTAACTGAATATAGTCTATTACAATTAAATCTAAACCTTGTTCTATTTTCAATCTTCTACATTTTGCTTTCATCTCAGTTAGTGAAATACTTGCAGTATCATCTATAAATATTTCTGCTTTAGATAAAGGGCTCATTCCTTCAATAAGTCTTAGCCATTGGTCTTCATCTAAATTTCCAGAAATAATATTCTGTAAACCTACATGGGATACTGATGACATCATCCTTTGTACCAACTGCTCCTTTGACATCTCTAGCGAAAATACTGCAATTTTTCCCTTTCCTTTTATCGCTGCATTTACAGCCATATTTAATCCAAGTGCAGTCTTTCCCATACTTGGTCTTGCTGCTAATAGTACTAAATCTGATTTTTGTAATCCTGCTAATTTATTATCTAAATCAGTAAACCCTGTTGTAAGTCCCGTTAATTGTCCTTTATTTTTTGCTACCTCTTCTATTCTTTCAAAAGATGTCAATAATACATCCTTTATTGGTGAAAAACCCTCTCTATGCCTTCCTTGTGTTATGTCAAATATCTTTTGTTCAGCATCTTCTATAATAGCATTAACTTCTTCTTCATCTTTATAGGATTTAAACATTATTTCATCACAGGATTTTATCAATCTTCTAAGTATGGATTTTTCTTCAACAATATTACAATAGTATTCAATATTTGATGTGATTGCAATAGAAGACGATAGATCTGCTAAATAACTTACTCCTCCCGAATTTTCTAAAAGTGATTTTTTATTTAATTCTTCTGAAAGAGTCACTAAATCTACTGGATCTCCTCTATCAAAGAGTTCTTTTATTGCAATAAATATTTCCTTATTAGCATCTTTATAAAAATCATTTGGATGTAAATGTTCTATTGCAGTATTTATTGCTTCCTTATCAAGTATCATTGAACCTAGTACAGATTGTTCTGCATCTAAGCTATATGGAGGTATATTCCCCAATAATTGAGTATCTATTTTAACCACCTCTTTATTCTTCTGATACTTTTACTTTTAATGATGCTAACATCTCTGGATATACTCTTACATCAACATCTACTGTTCCTAGTTCTCTTATATTTTCTTTTAATTCTATCTTTCTCTTATCTATTTTTATCTTATATTCTTTTTCTAATTTATCTGCTATATCTCCAGAAGTTATTGAACCAAATAATCTACCTGCTTCTCCAGCTTTTGATTTAAATTCTATATTTAAACTTTCTATCTTCTCTTTTAATTCTACTGCTTCTTGATATTCTCTCTCTTGTCTAGCTTTTTTATCAGCTTGTTCTTGACTCCATTTTGCTTTATTTGCTGATGTTGCTTCAACTGCTAAACCATTTGGTAATAAAAAATTTCTTGCATGACCTGTTTTTGCATTTACTAAATCTCCTGCTACACCTAATCCTTTAACATCTTTTATTAATATAACTTTCATTATTCCTCATCACCTTCCGTTAAATATTCTTCTATTGCTTTTTCAAGCATTTTTTCTGCTTCTTTTATTGTGCTATCTTTTATCTGTGTCCCTGCACTTGTTAAATGTCCTCCACCACCTAGTTTTTCTAATATTAGTTGAACACTTATCTTACCCAGTGATCTTCCACTAATATGAATCCTGCCATTTGTTGGTGTTAAAACAAAAGATGCCTCTATATCATTTATTTTTAATAATTCATCTGCTGCTTGTGCCGCAATTAAAATAGAATCATCCATTTCTTTATCTAATATACCTACAGCAATCCCATCAAACACAATTTTAGAATTACTTATAACAGATGCTTTTGATAAGAATGTTTTATAATCATCCTTAAATAATTCGCTTACATTAGTAGAATCTGCTCCTGCCCTTTTTAATAATGATGCTGCCTCAAAAGTTCGTACTCCTGTTTGGAAAGTAAAATTCTTTGTATCAACTGTTATACCTGCTAATAATGCATCTGCATCAAATTTTGTAATATTTAATTTATCATCCATATAAGATAATAATTCTGTTACTAATTCACATGTCGATGATGCATAAGGCTCTAGGTACATCAAGATTGGATTTTCTATAAATTCTGCGCCTCTTCTATGATGGTCTATTAGCACAACTCTACTTGTCTTCTTTAATATATTTGGAGCTATTGAAAAACTCGGTTTATGATTATCAACCATAACTACTAAATCTCTATTTCTAATGAGTTTTTCTGCTGCTTCTTCATTTATTATATTCTCTCTATATTCAGGCTCATCTTTTATCATTCTATCATAGATATTTTTTATTGATGGATTAACACTATCTAAAATAAAATATGCTTCTTTGTCTCTATTTATTACTGCTCTCATAATTCCAACAGAAGCTCCAAAAGAGTCCATATCCGGATTTTTATGTCCCATTACAAATACCCTATCTGCTTGGTCTATTAATTGAATTAGTGCATGGGATATTACTCTAGATTTTACCCTATTTCTCTTTTCAACAGCCTTCGTCTTACCACCATAAAAATCAATCTCTTCTTTATTTTTTATAACTACTTGATCTCCACCACGACCTAATGCTATATCTATTGCAGATTTTGAGTATTCATAATTATCATATAGACACTCTCCACCTACTCCTACACCCATACTTAATGTTACAGGTATTGTATTTCCTTTATTTATCTCTCTTATCTTATCCAAGATATCAAATTTTCTATCTTTAATGATTTCAATATATTCCTTTTCAAATACCATAATATATTTATCATTTTCATATTTTCTTATAAATCCATTATTCTCACTTACATAGCTATTTAATATTTTTTCTATTTCTGCTAATACTATTGGTCTATCTACATCTGGTGTAGTACTTTTAATTTCATCATAATTGTCAATATATGCAACACATGGCACTGATTTTATATTTTCATATTTATCTTTATAATACACTAATTCTGTTTCATCTATTAAATATATCATTATAATCTTTTTGCCTACATTAGTAGCATTTTTATTGTCTATTACATTAAAAAATGCCTTATAATACTTTTCTTGAAATTCAATTTCTATTGGCTTCTTTTCTTCTTTTTCTAAAATATCTTTAACCTTTAATTTCTGTATATATTTTTCTATATTCTTATTTAAGATATTATCATCATAGTCTGTTATTCTACCAAACTCTGTATTGTACCAATTTATACTACCATCTTCATCTAATAATACCAATGGAAAGGGCATATTAAAAATTGCATATTTAGTTGCCACATCAAATTCTTTTGATATATTTTCTATATAATTATGCCATTCTTTACCCCTATTGTCTAAGAATTTTACATATCTATATATTAAAAAACTAAATACAATAAGTGATAAAAATCCAATAATTTTATTATAAAAAAATATTGATAATGTTAATATTCCTATAACTGCTAGATAGAACTTAGCATCTTCATACTTTAATGATCTATTCCTCATAGATATCCTCCTAATGCTTACTTCTCTTTTGAACTTTGTCTTCTAAAATCAAATAATGAATCTAATATTCCTACAAATGATAATATATTTCCCATGACAGTAGACAACAATAATGAAAATATATTAATTATTATTCTTATTATTTTATTTAAGCCTTTTTCTTTTAATTTAAAGTCTATTACAGCTAATCCTTGTAGCGTAAATATAAAATTAAATATAAGTATTATATTACTATAGACAGATATCCCATTTAATATATTCTTTTTCATCAATATATAAGATATTACTAACATAATAACCGTACCAAAAAATATATTTTTGGGTAGTTTAAATTCAGAAAAAATAGGTCGGTTTTTTATATCTTCTCTCTCTTTTCTTATTATAAATGATGATATTAAATAATTTATATAAGTTAAACCCATTGAGAATAATAAAAACATACTTGGAGTCGTCATAGTAAAGTTTTCATAAAGAATATCATAAGCATCCTCCATATTCTTTATCTCTGCTTGCCCCAAACCACTTTCTCTAAATATTTCCATTCTTTGATCAAATATATTTTTAAATATCTTTCCATATTCTTCTATAAAGTTAAAATCGTATATAGTTGTAACTACTAATACTAATATTAATATTGAAATAAAAAATGCTAATGTTCCCAATAACATAACTTTACCTGGTTTTTCATCTCTTCCTATTGTATATATTAAAGCTATTGTAAAAGGTAAGAATAGTACTAATATTATAATCGCAGATAAAAAATCTGTAAAAAATCCTATTGCTATAACAGAAAGTATTAATCCTATTATATTATATTTTATTCCATGTTTCACTCCTAATACAATAAAAGATATTGGAAATAAAAATATTGCTAAGGGAAATACCCTTAAACTCAAAAATAATGCTAAAGTTGTTAAAAGTACAATCGAAATTGTCTCTATTAATGATTGATTTTCTTCTTTAAAATTCAATTTCTCACCTCTTATCTTTAATCCTATACTAAAATAATACAAAGTATATTCTTCACTGTCAAATCGTTAAATATGTATAAAATAAAAAAGAGAGGTTCTCCTCTCTTTAAATATTAGTCTGCGTTATATGGTAAAAGTGCTATTTGTCTAGCTTTTTTAATTTCTCTAGTTACTTCTCTTTGATGTTTAGCACAGTTTCCAGTTACTCTTCTTGGAAGAATTTTACCTTTTTCAGTAACATGTTTTCTTAATTTATTTACATCTTTATAATCTATAACTTCTTCTTTATTTGCACAGAAAGTACAAATCTTTTTTCTTGGTCTAAATCTTCTTTGCATTTTATTTACCTCCTTTAGAATGGAATGTTATCATCATCTACGGAGTCGAACCCTTCTATTCCTGAAAAATCATTTATTGAACTAGCTTGTGGTGAAGAACTTTGCATTCCAAAACCTTGATTTTGATTATAGCCTTGGTTTTGACTTTGACCTTGATTGCTGTCTCCCCATTCTAGAAATTCTACTTCTCTTGCAACAACATCTGTATACCATCTAGTTTGTCCACTATCATCCTTGTAACTGCTAGTTTGGATTCTACCGCTTATTCCTACAAGTCTGCCTTTTGCTAAAAAGTTCGCACTGTTTTCAGCCATTCTACCCCATACTGTAATGTTTATAAAGTCGGCTGTTGGTTGTCCCTTTGCTTCAAACTCTTGTCTTTTTTCTCTTGAAAGTCCTTTGTCTACCGCCAATGAAAATCTAGTTATAGCAGTACCACCTTGTGTGTATCTCAACTCTGGATCTTTTGTTAACCTTCCAATTAAAACTACATTATTCAACCAAAACACCACCTTATCTCTTATTTCTTAGAATTAACTATCATATGTCTTATAATATCATCTGATATCTTACATATTCTATCAACTTCATTTATAACAGCTGGATCAGCTGTTGAGAAGTCTATTAGTACATAATATCCCTCTGTGATATAGTTGATTTCATATGCTAGTTTCCTCATTCCCCACTCATCTACATTTTCAATACTACCATTATCAGTGATAATAGTTTTTATTCTTTCAAGCATAGTATTTCTTGCTTCTTCTTCTAATGTAGGTAAGAAGATAAAAATTCCTTCATATTTCTTCATCTTTACACCTCCTTATGGCCTATGGCTCTATTTTTATAGAGCAAGGATCAATCTATAGAATTATATCATTTATGAATTGAAGTTGCAAGAAAAGAATTTAATATTTCTTTTACACGGATTTTACATCTTGATTATTTATATTTAACAATATATTTATATTATAAAATTACAATAACAAGAAAGGGTGAATAAAAAAATGAGTAAGAAAATAAAGTTATTATCTATCTTAACTTTGATTTTAGTTTTAGTAACAAGTTGTGCAGGAGGAAATGGTAATTCTAGTAGTGGAGATAAGAGTGAAGAAACTGAGGCAAATAGTTCAACGGAAGCTCCAAAAGAAACATCAAATAGTCCTATAAATATTATTAGTAGGGAAGATGGCTCAGGTACTAGAGGTGCTTTTGTAGAAATAGTTGGAGTTATGGAAGATGATAACGATATGACATATGAAGAAGCTACTATACAAAACTCTACTGATGGAGTTATGACAACAGTTAAAGGTGATGAAAATGCAATTGGTTATATATCACTGGGTTCACTAAATGATACTGTTAAAGCTTTAAAAATCGACGGAGTAGAAGCAACTGCTGAGAAAGTAAAATCTGGAGATTATAAAATATCTAGACCTTTTATTCTAGGGTATAAAGAATTAAATGAAATCGGAGAAGATTTCTTAAAATATATATTAAGTAGTGAAGGACAAGAAGAAGTTTCTTCTGATGGATATGTCCCAATGGATACTACAGAAAGCTATACTTCACCAGGTAATTTATCTGGTAACTTAGTAGTAAGTGGCTCTACATCTGTAACTCCACTTATGGAAAAATTCAAAGAAAAATATGAAGAATTAAATCCAAATGTATCAATTGATATACAATCTAATGGTTCTTCTACAGGTATTCAATCAACAATTGATGGCGCTGCAGATATTGCTATGAGCTCAAGAAATTTAAAACCTGAAGAAATTGAAGTATTAGAGAACTCTGTAATAGCTATGGATGGTATTGCAATTATAGTTAATACAGAACAAGCATTAGATGATATAGCATTAGATCAATTAAAAGAAGTTTATCTAGGAAATATAACAGAATGGAATAAAATAAGCGAATAGGTGAAGAAATGAAAAAATTCGATAAAGAAATATTTATGAAATATGTTTTTCTAATAACTGCAACTGTATCCATACTATCAATTATTCTAATATCATTATTTATCTTTAAAGAAGGTTTTCCTTTTATTAAGGAATACGGTATAAAGAATTTCTTATTAGGAAAAGAATGGAAACCATCAAATAGTACTCCACTATATGGAATACTACCAATGATAATGGGCTCACTATATGTAACATTTGGAGCCGTTATAATCGGGGTTCCTATTGGAATTCTAACCGCAACTTATATGGCTGAATTTGCTAATAAAAAACTATATAGGGTATTGAAACCTGCCATTAATTTAATGGCAGGTATTCCTAGTATTGTATATGGTTTTTTTGCTCTTACAGTCTTAGTACCATTTATTAGAAATTTATTTGGTGGAACTGGAATGAATATTATAACAGCATCTCTTTTATTAGGCTTTATGATACTACCTACTATTATAAATCTTTCAGAATCTAGTATAAGAGCAGTTGATAGAGCATATTATGAAGGAAGTATAGCATTAGGAGCAACCCACGAAGAATCTGTCTTTAAAGTAGTATTGCCTGCCGCAAAATCAGGTATAGTTTCATCTGTGATTTTAGGTATAGGTAGAGCAATAGGTGAAACCATGGCAGTTATATTAGTTGCTGGTAATCAGCCTAGAATGCCTAAAGGACTAACAAAAGGTGTCAGAACAATGACTACAAATATTGTATTGGAAATGGCTTATGCTGCCAATGAACATAGAACAGCTTTAATAGCAACTGCAAGTATTTTATTTATTTTTATCTTAATAATAAATACATTATTTCAAATAGCAACTAGGAGGGGTAAGAATGAATAAAAGCAAATTTTATAATGCAATCGTTAAGATTTCAAGTTTCTTAACATTTTCTGTTTTAATATTTATTATTGCCTATGTACTTTTTAGAGGAATTCCTAGTTTAAAATTGGATTTATTTAGTTTTAAATATACAACAGAAAATTTATCATTATTACCTTCAATAATTACTACGGTTTTTTTAATTGCTTTAACTTTAATTATAGCAATACCACTTGGAGTATTTACTGCCTTTTATCTTGTAGAATATGGTAGTCCAGATAATAAATTAATACCATTAGTAAGAGTTGCTACTGAAACTCTTTCAGGTATTCCTAGTATTGTTTTTGGACTTTTTGGTATGCTCTTTTTTGTACTGAGATTAGGATTTAAATACTCACTAATATCAGGTACATTAACTATGGCTTTAATGGTTTTACCACTTATTATAAGAGCTACAGAAGAAGCATTATTATCAGTTCAAGATACATTGAGAGAGGCTAGTTTTGCATTAGGTGCAGGAAAACTTAGAACTATTTTTAAAGTAGTATTGCCCGTTGCAATGCCAGGTATACTTTCTGGAATTATTTTATCTATTGGAAGAATTGTAGGAGAAACTGCAGCATTGATGTTTACTCTCGGTACAGCTACAAAGATACCTAACAATCTTTTTTCTTCGGGAAGAACTTTAGCACTTCATATGTACGTGTTATCAAGTGAGGGTATAAATGTAGATACATCATATGCAACTGGAGTAATACTATTATTTATAATATTAATAATAAACTTTATATCAACTAAATTGAGCAATAAAATAATAAGGAATGGTGAAGGTGAGGATGAATAAAATAAATATAAAAGATTTTAATTTGTTTTATGGTGATTTTCAAGCTCTACACAATGTAAATATGGATATAGATAAAAATAAAGCAACTGCTTTTATCGGTCCATCTGGTTGTGGTAAATCAACATTATTAAAGAGTATAAATAGAATGAATGATTTAATACCTAGTGTTAAAATAGAAGGTGATATACTCCTTGATAATAAGAGTATATATAAAAATAACTTTGAACTTACTAATTTAAGAAAAAGAGTTGGAATGGTATTTCAAAAGGCAAATCCATTCTCAATGTCTATATATGATAATATTGCCTATGGCCCTAGAACTCATGGTATAAAGGATAAAACTGAATTAGATTTTATTGTAGAAGACAGTCTAAAAAAGGCAGCTATATGGAATGAAGTTAAAGACAAATTAAAATCCAATGCCTTAAGATTATCTGGTGGACAACAGCAAAGAATATGTATTGCAAGAGCCTTAGCCGTTAAGCCAGATGTCTTACTAATGGATGAACCTACTTCTGCCCTTGATCCTATATCTACAAATATGATTGAAGATTTAGTTCATTTCCTAAAAAGTGAATATACAATTGTAATAGTAACTCATAATATGCAACAAGCTACAAGAGTTTCTGATAAAACAGCTTTCTTTCTTCTTGGAGAACTAGTAGAATATGGACAAACCACTGATTTATTTTCTAAGCCTATTGATGAAAGAACAGAGCAATATATTACAGGTAGATTTGGTTAAGGAGGAAGAATATGAGAGTAAAATTTAATGAAGAACTAGAGCTTTTAAATGGAGAGATTATTGAAATGGGAAATCTTATAGAAACAGCTATAAGATTGAGTATCTCTGCATTGGAAAATCGTGATATTGAATTGGCTAAAACTGTTATGACAAATGATATTGAAATTAACAATATGGAAAGAGTTATTGAAAGAAGATGTCTTAAACTAATCTTAAAGCACCAACCTATGGCTTCTGATTTACGATTTGTCTCATCCGCATTAAAAATGATAACAGATATGGAGAGAATTGGTGACCAAGCTGCAGATATCGCAGAAATTGTTGATGCTATGGGTGAAAGACAACTATTTAAAGAGCCTGTTATAATTAAAAAAATGTCAGATATCGTTATAAAAATGGTAAATATGAGTATTAATTCTTTCGTAAGAAAAGATATTGAGCTTGTTCCAACAATTATAGATACCGATTTAGAAGTAAATGAATCCTTTGATACTGTTAAATATGAATTAATTGACTTCCTAAAAAATGGTACTGGTGATGAAGAACAAATAACTGACTTTTTAATGATAGCAAAATATCTGGAGAGAATTGGAGACCATGCAAAAAATATTGCTGAATGGGTTTACTTTGCTATTGAAGGAGAACATTACAGATATTAAAATTGGCCTTTTAGGTCAATTTTTTTATACCTATATAGTTTTATATAGTATAATATATTTATAGCTAGGAGGTGCTAAAATGGCTCTTATTTATTGTATTGAAGATGATGAAAGTATAAGAGAACTAGTTGTATATGCCTTAAATTCTAATGGTTTTGAAACTATTGGTTTTGAAAATGGTGAGAATATTGAATATGAAAATGCCGATCTAATAATACTAGATATTATGTTACCTGGTGAAGATGGTATTAGTATTTTAAAAAGACTTAAAAATAGTTCTTCAACAATGGATATCCCTGTTATTATGTTAACTGCAAAAGTTGGAGAATTAAATACTGTAAAGGCTTTAGACTTAGGTGCTGATGATTATATTGAAAAACCTTTTGGTATAATTGAACTTATTTCAAGAGTAAAGGCGGTTCTTAGAAGAACTAAGAAAGATTCCAATATATTATCTTATAAAAATATATTATTAGATAGTGATAAACATAAGGTTAATATTGGTGAAGATGAAATCATTTTAACAAATAAAGAATTTCAACTTTTAGAATATTTTTTAATAAATCAAGGTATTGTACTATCTAGAAGTAAATTATTAGAAGATATATGGGGCTTTGATTATGAAGGTGAAACTAGGACAATCGATGTGCATATACGATCTCTAAGACTAAAATTAAAATCAGAAGGCAAACATATAAAAACTGTTATCAATGTAGGATATAAATTAGGAGACTAATATGGAAAGAAAAATATACTTTTATCTATCTATTACTGCAAGTATTACAGCAGCACTTATAAATGTTTTTATTAGTTTTTTTATACTAGACAAAAATAATTTCATAGCAAATTTTTTAACATTATTGCCTGTAACCATAGGAATTTTAGTATTTATACTTATACTATTAAATATAGCATCTTATTTTTTAACAAAAAAAATAATGGCTCCAATAAATAACATTATAGATAATATAGAAAATATATTAACTGATAAATCCTTGGATCCAATGGAAACTTATGAAGAACTTAATCCATTAATTGACACTATTAGAAAACAAAAATTTGAAATTGAGGATTATGTAAATAAACTTGAAGAAATGGACAAGTATAGAAAAGATTTTACAGCAAATATCACCCATGATCTAAAAACACCACTTACTTCAATTAATGGATTTGCAGAGGTAATTTCTTCAGGAATTGCTAGTAAAGAAGATAGCATTAAGTTTGGAAAAATTATTTATAAAGAAGGAAATAGACTATTGTTTTTAATAGATTCAATTCTAAATCTTTCATCTATAGAAATGGAAGATTCGCCTTTTGAGTTACTCGATTTAAATGAAATATTCTCAGAGATATATCCATCATTAAATATAATTGCAAAAAAAGAAAATATCCGACTAAATTATTATGTGGAAAATGTAATTATTAATGGAAATAGAAGAATGATAGAAGATTTATTATATAATTTAATCCATAATAGTATTAAATATAATAAAGAAAATGGCTCTGTTAATATATCTATTGAAAGAGATGAAGATTCTTGTATTATCGATATAAATGATACTGGTATTGGAATTAGTAAAGAAGATCAAGATAAGATATTTGATAGATTCTATATTGCAGAAGAAAGTAGAAATAAAAATATTAGTGGAACAGGGCTAGGTCTCTCTATTGTAAAGCATATTGTTAAAGCACATCATGGAAATATAAATTTAATTAGTGAAGTTAATAAAGGAACAGATATAAGAGTTACTTTACCAATAAATTAAAGTTAAAATACTTTAATTTATTGGTTTTTTATTTCTTTAGTTGTATTATAGTGAATTAAAAAGTTTGATTTAATATACACTTTTGGAAATAAAATTTGCAAACTAAAAGTTTAATTTTATATGTACTTTTTATATTGAATTTGATTTTAACTGTGGTATTAGTTTTAACTACTTTTAAAGTTTGAGTTTAGGATAGATAGCGAATATGATGTTTTGTTATAACTTGATATTATTTGAGGGGAAACCAATGGAGCTTGCGAATTCTCCCTCATGTTTCCCCTCGAGCTCCCCATTCTTACACCCTCCAAACGCTTTTTTACTTTTTATTTTATCGTTTTTAGATAAATATAAAAGTTTGATTTAATATATACTTTTGGAAATAAAATTTACTATATTTTATATTTTTTGTAAGTTTTCTAATTTATATGAGCCAAATGTTAGTAGTACTAAGGTCATTAAAAATATTGGGATGGAGTATAGTAAGTTTCCATTTTCCATTGTCATTTGAACCCAATATAGTGGATTTAAATATAATAGCTTTGCAATTATATTTGGAAATATTGCTTGATTTATTATATAGAACATCTCCCATAAGAATAAAAATATACTTCCCATTGTGGTTATAATACTTAATATTGTTTCATTTTTTGTATATCTCAATATTAAAAATACTAAAGATAATGCAAATCCACTTATTAATGATATTAGTACAAAAGTATATAATAGATTTGGATTTTCTATATCTAATAATCTATATCCAAATATTGTTACAGCATTGTACATTATAACAAGTATGGTAAAATAACTTAGAAACAATGCAAAAACATTTGAAAAATTTGTATTTGGACTTGTTAACATTCTACCTAAAACTCTCTTTTTTATAATTTCCATAATATCTGTCCCTATTGTAGAAACCAAAAGTATTATTATATAACAACTTGTAAGTATAACCATGCTAAAACTCATATCTATTTTAGTTTTATTATTTATTACTTTTATATCTATATTATTTTCTTTATTATTTTTATCTAGATTATTTGCAGATAAATAGTTTTCTTCCATTAATGCTGTTATTTTATCATTTATAAATTTATCTTGCATTTGAAATCCTGAATCATCAACATATAATTTTGTTATCTCTGGTTTTATATTGTTTTCTATATTTTCACTAAAATCTTCTTCAATTAAATAAACCAATTTTAGATTGTATTTTTTTAATTCTGACTCTGCTCCCTCACGTGTTAAAATTATTGGTTCTCTTTCAAATGTTTCTAATATTTCTTCATGCATTTTACCACTATCTTCAATTACTATTCCTATATTATCATGACTACTGCCACTACTATTAAATATAAAGAAGAACAACAGAAACATAAATGCTGGCATTATCACAAACATTCCCCAAACTTTTGGACTTTTTATCAATCTTTTTATATTAGCTATATAAGCATCTATAATATGCATATTCTACCTCCTATTTATATACTCTATCCATTTTTATCTTTATATATAATAATCCAAATGAAACAATAGCTACTATTATTGGTATTATCAATGAACTAATACTAAATATATTATTTGCTATATCCATAAATGGATTTACTAGTAGAGCATTTAGATTTAAAAATGATATTCTTTCAATAAAAGTACCTTCAAATATTTTATTTACAGGTCCTATCATACCACCTAATACTATTTGTCCATATAAAATAACATAGACTATTACCATACCTATCTCTTTCTTTATATTTCCCATAAACTGCGTAAAAGTCGCCACTGAAATACTTATGATAAATGCTACTAATATATATTTTAATAATTCCTCTGTGAATCCTAAATGCATAAGTCTGGAAATAATTATATATATAAGAGTGAAGAAAAATATTGTTAAACCACTCGTAATCACTTCTGCCAATTCCATCTTAAATCTGTCCACTGGTAATGTTCCTATTCTAGTAAAAACTCCTGTAGTTTCTAATAGCTTTTTACCACTCATAACCGCTGACATTAAATAGGATATAAATATATATTGCATCATGGTCAATGTACTTTGCACTATATTATTCATATTTGTTTCTGGTACTAGTGTTTCATTTTTAAACTCTATTCCACTTTGAATATAATTTAGTTCTTCCATAGTCTTGGCTATTGTTACTGGATCTTCAATATTTGACATTATTTTAGCATTACTTTCATTTTTTAATAATATATTTCCTATAGATTCTAAATATCCCTTTGTAAGCTCTAAACTATACATAGAAGGCTTTGCTGTATTTGATTCCACTACAAAATCTATTTTATGATTATCTATTATATTTTTTTCAAAGCCATTTGGTATTTTAATAATATAGTCATTTTCATTATTTTCAATAAAATATTTTTTACTCTCTTCATTTTCAAATATATTTTTAACTACTGAAGAATAGTTTGAGTTATCTTCATCTATTATACCTATACTAATTGGTTTTACTTCAATCTCACCAGAAACCATACCTCCTTGAAATTTAGGCATCAATACTGCTAATAAAAGTGGCATTATAACAAATCCAAAGGCAAAGGAAATAAAATTACTTTTTATACTATTATATGAATTTTTTAAACTTGCTATTAACATATGATCACCTAATCCCTTAAACTTTTACCAGTAATATCTAAGAATATCTCTTCTAAATTTGATTCTTTAATTGATATATTCATTATATTTAATGAATCAGTTTCTATTATTTTAAATAAATTGGTAAAGTTTAATTCTTTTCTATTTGCTGAAACTACTATAGTTTTATCAACTATAGTACAATTATTTACTCCAATAACTTTTTCTATTTCCTCACTAAGTCCATTTACTATTTCATTTACTGTTATTTCTATCTCCATATTTCCACCATACATCGCCTTTAGTTCAGATTTTTCACCATATGCAATCTCTTCACCTAAGTCCATAATAAATATATTATTGCAAAGTGCTTCTATCTCTTCCATATAATGTGATGTATATATAATAGTAATGCCTTCACTATTTATTTTTCTTAGAAAATCAAAGATATTATTCCTTGACTGGGCATCAATACCAACTGTTGGTTCATCTAATATTAATAATTCTGGTTTATGAAGAATTGAACAACCAATATTTAATCTTCTTTTCATACCGCCAGAATAATCCTTAACTTTCTTTTTGTCTTTTAAATCAAGACCTATTATCTCCATTACTTCACTCATTCTAGATTTTAATTCTGCACCTTTTAATCCGTACATTCTTCCAAAAAACTCTAGATTATCCTTTGCAGTTAATGTATCAAATATTGCCAATTCCTGTGGCACCAATCCAAATCTTCTCTTTATATCTATACTATTTTTTCTATAGTTCATATCAAATAAATTTACATCTCCAGAATCTGCTTCCATCAATCCACAGATTATTTGAATTAAAGTAGATTTACCTGCACCATTAGGACCAATTAATCCAAAAAAATCTCCCTTTTCAACTTCTAAACTTATATTATTTAATACTTTTTTATCTTTAAATGATTTATTTATCTTATCAACTTTTAAAACTTTCATATCTCTACCTCCTTAAATATATATTACTAAATATTTTTATATTTTTATAATATCTTAAGTCATAAAAATATATGACTTTAGTCACAAAACAGTTGAGAGCGAGAGTGGAAAGTGGAGAATTCTGAAAACCAGTTAATAGTTTACAGTTTACAGTTTACAGTTTACAATTAAGAGTTTTCCTTTCTTAAGCCGAAGCTTTTTAATAAAACATTTTTAAAATATATCATTTATTATAATTAAATCTCCAAAATATATACCAATAAGCGAGAGGCTTATATTATGGATATGTTTTCTATCTACAGTATCCTAAATAAAAATAAAATTTTATGGAGAAAATATTATTAAAGCGGATATCTTATGTTCTATTTACTATGGATATTTAATTTAGTAGCTCATATTTTATCCTTAGTTGACCCAACGCCTTAATTATATTTTTGGAATAAAATATTTTTATCTTCAACGATATATATTTATTATAAAAGCCGTAGATTGTTTATAAAGTATCTCTAATAACTATTTATATTAATTGAGTTTATGATAGTAAGTAAATATGGTCTTTAATTATAACTTGATACTATTCGAGAAACCCCAAGGGAGGGTTGCGATTCTCCCTCATGGGTTTTCTCGAGCTCTTTCCCCTTACACCCTCCAACCGCTTTTTTACTTTTTACTATTTCGTTTACCGAGAAAATA
>RRZU010591518.1_pt1 | contig 16396 bp, 12 predicted proteins | sample 2165561 | NCBI WGS metagenome assembly RRZU01 (sample SAMN10456909, study PRJNA506462) | wastewater metagenome | isolation source: wastewater sludge | place: USA: Moscow, Idaho
GGTAGAAGAATCGTCTATCAAAATCAATCGCCGTCAAACGACAAACGCCGCCCGGATAAAACCGAGTGGGCGCAACACAAAAAACTGTCTAGTCACCCTAGAAAATGGCGCCAATCATGCGTTTTTGCAATACCTGGCACCTTCTGGCGCTTGTCGCAAACGCGCACACCTTTACTGGCTGCCTGCATCCCCTTCGACAGATGCAGAAAAGTTGATGGCACGACCAGGAACGATTGTAGAAATGGCATGTTTATAAACCATTTGTGTTATCGTATTGCGAAGCAGTACAACGTACTGATCAAAAGATTCAATTTGCCCCTGCAATTTGATACCGTTTACCAAATAAATGGAAACAGGCACATGCTCGCGACGCAGGGCATTGAGGAAAGGGTCTTGCAGCAGTTGGCCTTTATTGCTCACGCTATTTCTCCGTATTGTTTAAAGCTATCCCGGCTTGGATACTTGCTGACGCAAGCCGCCAGAGAGCTTGGCTCTTGTTGTTCAAAAGATGAGATGGGCGTTAAACATAACACAACTTCCACATCTATCCGCCCTGTATGGCATGTATGGCAACAATCGGTTACGCAATTTCTATTGAGAGAACGCACCATCAAATGCCACTTCATACTTCAAGTTTCAATCCCGTCTTCTTGCCTGTTTTAGCCTCCCCCCCGTATCCGCTTTCCTACCTCACCTCTTTGATGAATGCCAAATTAAAAACACCCTCAAATGTGTCATCTAAAAAAATTTTTCATGTCTCGTAACGATTTGCCTGCACAATATAGACAAAGAATGCTCCAGATTCTTGGCTGAATCTGCTCTTTGGTTTTTTTCATTCTGCAAAGAACCGTTGGTACAACATGCACTGAAGAGGTCTTCATGAATCACACGCACTTGAATCCCTCCCGGCACCCGCCCTCTGTACAACGCCTGCGCCATCGCTTGCGCTGGCCCATTCGCATGCTGTTATTGGCCAGCATCGCAAGCTGGGATATGGCGCTGGCGCTCAAGCCGATTCAGATGACACCACAGGGCGAAGTCGCCAAAGTGCGTGAATTTGTCGTCAAGTTTGACAAAGCGGCTGTTACGGCAGGCAACCCGGGAGCCGCAGCGCCCTTTGCCATTCAATGCAATGGCGGAGCAGGTGCCAAGATTCCGGCGCACAACGGCAGTTGGCGCAATGCCTCGACTTGGGTCGCATCCTTCGAGGACTACCTGCCGCCAGACGTGCGTTGTACCGCCACCAGCACGGCAGGCTTCAAGTCCACACAGGGTGAGTCGTTGCCGCCCACCACGGCGCTGTTCCGCACCGGCGCGCCTTTTGTACAGCACCTTGCCCCATCAGGCGGGCAGATTGCAGAAGATCAGATTTTCATGGCGCGCTTCAACGGCAATGTCGATACCGCCAGCGTGCAAGCCAACACTTTCTGCTCGATTGAGGGCGTGGGTGAACGGGTGCCCACACAACTGGTGACCGGACCTGATCGCGACGCCATTCTCAAAAGCCGTGATTACGACAAAGAAGCCGCCAAAAACCCCAACCACTTCGTGTTGCTGCGCTGCAACCGCACCCTGCCCTCAGAGGCCAAGGTAGAGCTTTCGTTCGGCAGCTACAAAGGCAGCAGCGGATCGGTGAACCAAGACCCGCAATCGTGGGACTACCAGGTGCAATCGCCGCTGGAAGCCAATTTCAGCTGCGAACGCCCCAATTCCGAAGCGGCCTGCATGCCGATTCGCCCCATGACGGTGAGCTTCTCCGCCCCCATTCCCATGCAATGGGCGCGCCAGGTCACGTTGCAAGCCGCGGGCAAAACCATCAAGCCGAAGTTTTCGCCAGAAGAAGAAAAAGGCCAGACGATCGAATCCGTCACTTTCGCTGGCACGTTGGATGAACACACCGAATACCAACTGACGCTGCCTGCCGGGTTGGTTGATGATGCGGGTCGGCCTTTGCACAATGCCGGCAGCTTTCCGTTGCGTGTGCGCACAGGTCCCGCGCCAGCCCTGCTCAAATTTGCGGCTGCGCCCTTTGGCGTGATCGAGCGCTTTGCAGAAGGCAAAAAATCGCCTGCGTTGCTGCCTGTAACCGTACGCAAGGTGGAAACACCGACCTTTCAGGTCAAAGACCATATTCCCGGTGGCATTGTGCGCGATCTGACTCCCGACAGCGATGCCGAGATCATCCGCTGGTTCAAGCGCATGCATCGCTTCGATAACGAATTGATCTCGCGCGAAAACGCCCAGGCAGAAGGCGTGCGCCACCTGCCTGCCCCGCTGCCCCCGGCCACGCCGAAAGAAGCAGAAGAACATGGCTGGCGCATTCCTGACAATTATGTGGAAACGCGCATGATCTCGCTGTTGGAAGGCACCAACGCCACCCAGCTTGAACTGCCCCCACCCAGCTCCAAAGACGCCCGCCCGTTCGAAGTGCTTGGCATCCCTTTGCAGCCAGGTTTTCACGTTGTTGAAGCGGCATCGCCCTTGCTGGGCCAAAGCCTGCTGGATACCCGCCATCGGGGCGAACGCACCATGTATGTGCGCACCAGCGTGCTGGTGACCAATCTCGGCGTGCACTTCAAACGCGGACGCACCGATTCTCTGGTGTGGGTCACCTCACTCGATACCGGCAAGCCCGTGCCCAATGCAGCGGTTGCCATCAGCAACAAAGACGGTAAATTGCTGGCCAGCGGCAAGACCGATGCCCGCGGCATTTGGCAATACTTGCAGGCGCTGCCCCGCTCGAATGATGACGAAGAAGAATTGTTCGTCAGCGCCCGCGCAACCGATAAAGAGGGCATCACCGATATGGCCTTCGTGTGGAGCAACTGGAACCGGGGCATTGAGCCCTGGCGCTTCAACGTGCCTACCAGCACCGATCCCGAGTTGGATGCCGTGGCGCACTCCGTGCTGGATCGCAGCCTGCTGCGCGCCGGAGAAACGGTTTCGATGAAGCATTTCTTCCGCAACGAAACACCCCAGGGCTTGGGTGCAGCCAAGCAATACCCCACCCTTTTGCGCATCATCCATGCCGGTAGCGACGAGCGCATCGACCTGCCCATTACCTGGCGCAGCGATGCCACCGGCGGTCAGGTGGCCGAGAGCCAATGGGCCATTCCCAAAACGGCCAAGCTGGGACAATACTGGTTGCAGCTGGTTGGCAAAAACAGCAAAGGCGAAGAAACCGCCTACTCCAGCGGCAATCTGCGCGTGGAAGAATTCCGCCTGCCCACCATGGCCGGTAGCATCACACCCGTGACCAAGCCCCCGCTGATCGGTTTGACGGAACTGCCCGTGCAAGTGCAACTGGCCTATATCAACGGCGGCGCTGCCAGCGGCCTGCCGGTTGAAATATCAGCCAGCGTACGCGATGCCTACATCTATTTCTCGGGCCATGATGGATTCAGCTTCACGCGCCATACGCGCGCCAGCATGAATGACGAGATGGACGACGAGTCATCCGACGAGTCTGAATCCAGCAGCAACCAGCAACGCCTATTGGCCGACCGGCTGGCACTGACACTGGGACAGGACGGCTCAGGTCAAACCACCATCGGCAACATCACCAAAAGCTCCAAAGCGCAGGACATTACGCTGGAAGCCAGCTACAGCGACCCCAATGGTGAAATTCAAACGCTGCAAAGCCGCCAGCGCATCTGGCCAGCGGCAGTGGTAGCGGGCATCAAGGCCGAAGATTGGCTGTCCGTGCGCGATTCCGCACGCTTTCAGGCGCTGGCTCTTGATGTGCAAGGCAATCCAAAGAGTGGCGTCAAGATGGAAGTGCGCGCCACCCTGCACACCACATTCAGCAGCCGCAGGCGTTTGGTAGGCGGCTTCTACGCTTACGACAACGAAGAAAACAGCAAAGACCTGGGAGTTGTGTGCGACGGCAACACCGACAGCCGTGGCTTGCTGCTGTGCAACACCCAAATCCAAGAGCCGGGCGAAGTCGAACTGGTTGCCATCGCGACGGATGACAGCGGCAACAAGATCGAAGCCAGCACCACCATCAATGTGGTGCGTGAAGAAGAATTCTGGTTTGGGGGACACGACACCGACCGTATCGACGTGCTGCCCGAAAAACGCAGCTACCAACCCGGCGAAACCGCCAAGCTGCAAGTGCGCATGCCCTTCCGCCAGGCCACTGCCCTGCTCACGGTAGAGCGCGAAGGCATCTTGCACAGCGAAGTGGTAGAGCTGCGCGGCACCGATCCCACGGTATCGCTCAAAATCGCACCCGAATGGGGCCCCAATGCCTACGTCAACGTGCTGGTGCTGCGCGGGCGCTTGCGTGAAGTACCTTGGTACAGTTTCTTTACCTGGGGTATTTTCTCGCCCATTGAATGGTGGCACGCCTACCGCGAATCGGGCAAAGATTACACCCCGCCAACCGCCACAATTGATCTGAGCAAACCCGCCTTCCGCATGGGTATGGCACCCATCCAGATCGGCGTGGATGGTCATGCGCTGCAAATCAAGGTACAGGCCGACCGTGAAAGCTATCAGGTGCGCCAGCAGGCACAAATCACCATTGAAGCCAAGCTGCCCAATGGCCAGCCTGCGGCACATGCCGAAGTAGCCTTGGCTGCGGTAGACGAAGCCCTGCTGGAGCTCAAACCCAACACCAGTTGGGATTTGCTGAACGCCATGTACGCCACCCGCCCATGGGGTGTAGAAACCGCTACCGCGCAAATGGAAATCATCGGTCGCCGCCACTATGGCCTCAAGGCCGTGCCGGCTGGCGGTGATGGCGGCCAAGGCGGCCAAACGCGCGAACTGCTCGACACCCTGCTGCTGTGGAACCCCAATGTGCAGCTGGACGCCAACGGCAAAGCCACGCTGACCGTGCCATTGAACGATGCGCTCACCAGCTTCCGCATCGTGGCCGTGGGCAGCAGCGGGCAAGACCTGTTTGGTACCGGCCAAACCAACATCCGTACCACGCAAGACCTGCAAATCATCAGCGGCCTGCCGCCGCTGGTGCGTGAGGGCGACCAGTACCGCGCCCAGTTCACGCTGCGCAACACCACCAAAAAAGAAATGAAGGTGGAGGTTACGCCCAAGGCCAGCCAGCTTGAACTCAAACCGCAAACCGTCACCATTGCCGCTGGCGGCTCGCAGGAGTTGGTTTGGGATGTGACTGCCCCTGCCCAACTGGCCTTTGCGCCCCAACAGCAAATCGAATGGGAAATTGCCGCCAAAGACACGGCGGGCAGCAACGCCAGCGATGCGCTCAAAATCAGCCAGCGCATCGTGCCTGCCATTCCTGTTACCGTGCAACAGGCCACGCTGGTACAGGTCAATGGCACCACCAACCTGGAGCTGGCGCCACCACCGCAAAGTCTGGCTGCACCGGGTCAGACCGCTGCGCGCGGCGGCGTGAAAGTCACGCTCGTGCCCACATTGGCCGATGGCTTGAGCGGCGTGCGCGACTGGTTCGTCAACTATCCCTTCGTGTGTCTGGAACAAAAAACCACCAAGGCCGTTGGCCTGCGTGATACCGCCATGTGGGAAGGCATTTTGGCCGAGCTGCCCAACTATCTGGATCGGGACGGTCTGGCCAGCTACTTCCCACCGCAAGACGGCAGCGCAGCCCGCGGCAGTGACACCCTGACGGCTTATTTGCTGGCTGTTACGCACGAAGCCGCCACGCTGGATGCCCGCTGGAAGCTGCCCGCTGCCCAACGCGACGCCATGCTCTCGGGCCTGACACGGTTTGTGGAAGGCAAGATCGAGCGCAAGTTCTGGAGTCCCAAACCCGACCGCGATGTACGCAAGTTGGCAGCTATCGAAGCGCTCGCGCGCTATGGCAAGGCCAAGCCGGACATGCTCACCAGCATCCAGCTCACGCCCAACCTCTGGCCGACGCACGCCGTGATCGACTGGCTCAATATTCTGCAAAGAATGCCCAACATTCCCGAGCGTGAACAGCGCCTGAAAGAGGCTGAGCAGATCCTGCGCAGCCGCCTGAGCGCCCAGGGCACCCGCTTGGTCTTCAGCACGGAAGAAAGCGACTACTGGTGGTGGCTCATGCAAAACGGCGATGTCAATGCCGCACGCCTGATTCTGGCTGTGCTCAACAACCCTGCCTGGCAAGGCGATATGGGTTCCTTGGCCAGCGGCTTCATCGGTCGTCAACGCAACGGCGCATGGCACACCACCACTGCCAACCTGTGGGGCGGGCTGGCGCTGGAGAAATTCGCTGCCAAGTTTGAATCCACTCCAGTCGCAGGCGAAACCCTGCTGCGCTTGGGTAAACAAAGCGAAAAAGTGATCTGGAATACAGTCACCCGCGCCACGGCTGCCGCCAGCGGTGCCGCTGCCAGCAACCACTGGTATGGCGCGCCGCCTGCTGCGGGCATGTACACCAACAACAGCGCCTTCTTGCCTTGGCAAAACGCGCCCGGCAGCAAGCCCGAGGCGCTGACGGTGCAACAACAAGGCAGCGGCAAACCTTGGGCCACTATCCAGGCACTGGCCGCTGTGCCGCTCAAAACACCGCTTGCTGCTGGCTACAGCGTGCAAAGAACCGTAACGCCGGTGCAAGAAGCGGTCAAAGGCAAGGTCAGCCGCGGCGATGTCTGGCGCATCAAGCTCGACATCACGGCCAACAGCGATATGACGTGGGTCGTCATCAGCGATCCCGTGCCTGGTGGCGCCATCATTCTGGGTAGCGGCTTGGGACGTGATTCAGCCATTGCCACGGCTGGCGAAAGCGGCAGCAGCCGCGGCTGGCTGGCGTATATCGAACGCGGCTTTGAAGCATGGCGTGCATATTACGAGTACCTGCCCCAAGGCAAAACCAGCATCGAATACACCGTGCGACTCAACAACGTGGGCACCTTCAACCTGCCGCCCACGCGGGTAGAGGCTCTGTACGCGCCCGAAGTGTTTGGCGCTGCGCCCAACACGGCGGTTCAGGTTCATGCACGGCCATAAATGGCCTGGCGGGCATCCACGATGCCCCATGTTCTTTGCAGACCTCATCTGCAAGGGGCATGGGCGCATCACCCGTGGTTGCATCACGTTTGCCTACTGGCAGGCACCCCATGGCACGGCGCACTGCAGGTGCAGCTCCCGCAGCGGGATGGGAATATTTGTCACTCCACATGAAACGCCTTGATGCCATGCCAACAGCCCCCATGCGCGGCATCTGCCTGCGGGCATTTGCATGCGCATTGGTTTTTGCCGCCGCCTTGCCCGCCCATGCCATTCCCAGCTTTTCGCAGGTCAAGCAGGAATTTGCTTCGTCCGAATCCATCCTGCTGGATCGAGATGGTGTTGAATTGCACAGGTTGCGCACCAACCCCAGGATGCGGCGTGGCCAGTGGGTAGCGCTTGAAGATATTTCGCCCGCTTTGCAAACCGCCATGGTTTTCAGCGAAGACAAACGCTTTTACGAACACAGCGGGGTGGACTGGAAAGCCGTCAGTGCAGCCGCCTGGGGCAATTTGTGGAACGAAAAAACCCGTGGCGCATCTACCCTGAGCATGCAGCTGGTGGGGCTTGTGAACGAAGACCTGCGCCGCGGCCAACAACGGCGCACCCTGCTGCAAAAATTCGGCCAGGCGGTTTCGGCACAAAAACTCGATGCCCAGTGGGAAAAAAGCGAAATTCTCGAAGCCTATTTGAACCTGGTGCCCTTTCGGGGCGAGATCGTCGGCATCGACGCCCTCAGCCGTACCCTGTTCGGCAAGGCCGCCCATGGACTGAACGCACGCGAAGCAGCCATTGCCGCAGCTCTGGTACGCGCGCCCAATGCCACCCCTCCAGCCGTTGCACAGCGTGCATGCGGGCTGCTGGCACAACTGCAAAATGTGCCGCGCACGCCCTTGCTGTGCGATTCGCTCAGCCTGTTTGCCACAGGCGCCATGCAACGCAAAGCTTGGTCGCCCAGCGAAGGCATAGCTCCGCACGTAGCGCAACGCCTGCTGGCAGGCCAACAAGCTAGCGGCGGCAGCGTGCGCTCGACCCTGTCGGCACCGCTACAACGTTATGCGGCTGAGCAACTGCGCCAAACCATGCACGAGCTCACCGGGCGCAATGTGCGCGATGGCGCCATCGTCGTACTGGACAACGCCACGGGCGAGGTTCTGGCTTGGGTGGGCGCTTCTGCCAGCACCAGTTCGGCACCGCAGGTGGATTACGTGCTGGCCTTGCGCCAACCCGGATCTACCCTCAAACCGTTTTTGTACGCGCAAGCCATTGCCGAACGCCGCTTGACGGCTGCCTCGCTACTGGATGATTCGGCCGCAGCCATTCCCACCCAAAGCGGCCTGTATGTACCCAAAAATTACGACCGCCATTTTCGCGGTTGGGTGTCCCTGCGGCAGGCCATGGCTTCTTCTCTCAACGTGCCTGCCGTGCGCACCATTGGCATGGTCGGCGTCAATCGTTTTGCCGAACAGTTGCAGCGTCTGGGCATTAGCCTGCCACACACAGGCGACTATTACGGCTACAGCCTGGCATTGGGCAGTGCCGAGATGAGCCTGTTACAACTCAGCAATGCCTACCGCGCTTTGGCCAACGGAGGACGTTACAGCGAAACGCGCATACTGTTCCAGCCAGACCAGCAGCAAGCGGCTGCATCAACTAGCCAACCGGCATCCAAGCCCGCGCTCCAGCCAGCATTCAGACAGGCGCTGGATGCGCGCGCCAGTTTCATCGTGAGCCATATCCTGTCTGACAACAACGCCCGCATCCCCACCTTTGGCAGCAACAGCGTATTGCACACCAGGTTCTGGAGCGCCGTCAAAACCGGCACCAGCAAAGACATGCGCGACAACTGGGCCCTTGGCTACAGCGAGCGCTATACCGTGGGCGTATGGGTGGGCAATGCGCAAGGGCAAGCTATGTGGGATGTGAGCGGCACTACGGGCGCAGCGCCCATCTGGGCGTCAGTCATGCGCTATTTGCACCGCAGCACCCCCAGCCGCCCCCCGCAGCCACCCGCCGGGCTGGTACGCACCCGCGTCGAATTTGGCAGCTCCGCTTCATCCCCGGCCTCTGCGCCTGCGCTGAAAGCAGGCATCGCCTCGAGCAACAACGCAGAGCCTGCCCGCATGGAATGGTTCATACAAGGCACAGAGCAAACCAGCTTCGTTCGGTCGCAGCAAAAACCCAACCCGGCAACAGCCCATATCCTCAATCCGGTGCATGGCAGCTTGCTGGCGCTGGACCCGGATATCCCCCCCAAACGCCAGCGCCTGATGCTGCGAGCCTCTGCCGGAGCATCTGCCAATAGCCGCTGGCTGATTGACGACAAGCTCGTGGGCAAAGGCGCCACTGTGCCCTGGATGCCTTGGCCCGGCAAACATCGCATTACGCTGCAAAGCGCCAATGGGCAAACGCTGCACGAAGTGCAAATCGAAGTGCGCGGTGCCTTGGTCAAGCCGGGCCATGCCGCAGGGGCAAAGCGTGCGCAACGCTGAATGCCAAAAGCTCTGCCTGCCCTTTGCGGCAGGCATCCTCTTCAATGTCGTACCCATCAAGACACAAGCGGCACGCCATGCAACGTTCGCCTTTGCATGAAGGAGGCCCGATATGCTGACAATAGCTTTTCTTCTGGTTGTTCTGTTGATCATTGTCATGGCCGTGCGCTAACTACCCTTGTGGCAAACAACTTCTCCACGACTGCATCTAAACTGTAAATCTGTACACATTCAAGGTGCACGGCGTACAATGCAACGATCGTTTTTGCATGAAGGAGACCCGACGTGGGAGCAATGTCTTTTTGGCACTGGATAATTGTTTTGCTGATTGTTGCCATGGTGTTTGGCACAGGCAAGCTCAAAAACATTGGCAAGGATTTGGGCAGTGCCGTCAAGGGCTTCAAAGAAGGCTTGCGTGAAGGGGAAGAAACCCCATCCGCCGCGCCGCGTGTGACGCAGCAGCAAGCCACACCCGTAACCGACGACAACACCATCGACGTCGAAACCCGATCCAAGTCCTGAGCTATACCTATACCCATCCCGACCAGGGCGTGAAAGGCTGCTTTACGCATGATTGACTTGGGAATTTCCAAACTGACCCTGATAGGCGTTGTGGCCTTGATCGTCGTCGGCCCCGAAAAACTCCCGACCGTTGCGCGTACCTTGGGCACGCTCATCGGTCGCGCGCAGCGCTATGTCAATGACCTCAAGGCCGAGGTTGGCAATGTTGCCGGTTTGAACGAATTGCAAAAAATGAAGCAAACCGTGGAGCAAACCGCCTGGGATATCCAGCAACAGATGCATGATGTGTCGCACAACATCCAGCGCGATCTGCATGGCTTCAGCCCTCTGCATACTGCGACCGATATCGAAGACATCGAAGCCTTGGAAGACCGCGACTATGCAAGCCACTATGCGAGCCCTTACCAAGGCACGCAAGCACCGGGTAACTACGCCATCCGAAAAAACTGGCGCACCAAACGCAGCGCCCTGCCGCACTGGTACAAAACACGGCACCGCGTACGCACGCATGTGCTCTCTGGCGCTGCACGGGTGGCACGGCATCGGCCGAAAAAATCTGCATCCAGCTAAGCAATGGGTGGGGCATACATTCATTGGTTCTGCCTCTCATCCAACCACTCAGCTCACCATCCATACCGCTCACCCACACTGCCCATCACTCCATTGACTCATTTTTGCCATGTCCCAAGCCGCCCCTACCGACGACGATGAATTGGCCGGAGCCGAGCAGCCCTTCATGGCGCACCTGCTGGAGTTGCGCACGCGATTACTGCGCAGCATTTATGGCGTGGCCTTGGTGACGATCGCCTTAGCCGTTTATCCGGGGCCCGCCCGTCTGCTGGATTTTGTGGCACAACCCATTCGCGCCCACCTGCCACCCAACACGCGCCTGATTGCCGTGGATGTGTTCTCGCCGTTCATCATGCCCCTGAAAGTGCTGCTACTGGTGGGCGTGATCGTTGCCATGCCCTGGGTGGTGTACCAGATCTGGGCGTTTGTTGCGCCGGGGCTGTATCGCCACGAAAAGCGTCTGGCTCTGCCCCTGATTGTTTCGGGCAGCTTGCTGGCTTACGCGGGCATTGCGTTTGTGCAGTTTCTGGTGCTGGATCGGATGTTTGCCTTTATCCAGAAGTTTTCGCCCGAAGCCGTAGCCGCCACACCAGACGTGGCTTCATATGTGCAAACGCTGCTGTCGATGTATCTGGCGTTTGCCCTGGCATTTCAGGTACCAATCATCGTGATTCTCCTGGTGCGATTCGGCATTGTGTCGATCGAAAAAATGCGCACATTTCGCCGCTTTTTCATCGTGATCGCCTTTGTCATCGCCGCAATCGTGACCCCGCCAGATGTGCTTTCGCAACTGGCACTGGCCATTCCAATGTGCCTGCTGTACGAAGCCGGCCTGCTGGCGGCCAAATGGTTCGTCAACGATGCCCATGCCGAGCCCGAAGCTGCCGATTCATCAGACCCTTCCGCCTGATCGCGCATGTCTTTTCCGCTCAAAATCTCCATCTACGCCACGCCCGGCGCCAAAACCACGCAGCTTGCCGGCATGTACGAGCAGGCTTTACGCCTGCGCCTGGCCGCGCCGCCGGTAGATGGCAAGGCCAACACCGCCTTGCTGGCCTGGGCGGCCAGTACCTTTGGCGTGGCCAAAAAACAGGTGGAATTGCTACACGGAACAGCCAGTCGCCAAAAAATCATCCAGATCGTTTTTCCGTCCGAAGCACAACGGCAGGCTGCGCACGAACAGCTGCAGCGCCTGCAACAACTTTCCATCAACCCAAAGGCTTGAATCCATGAACACTCCCGCAGCAAGCACCACTACCGAGCGCCCTTTCAAAATTCTGGGCATCCAGCAAATCGCCATCGGCGGGCCAGACAAGCAACGCCTGCAAACCCTGTGGATCGATATTTTTGGACTGGAGTGCACCGGCACCTTCAAAAGCGAGCGCGAAAACGTCGATGAAGACATTTGCACCATGGGCACCGGCCCCTTCAAGGTTGAAGTGGATTTAATGCAACCGCTGGATCCCGAAAAAAAACCAGCCGTGCACACCACCCCACTCAATCACGTGGGGTTGTGGGTCGATCATCTGCCCGAGGCTGTGCAGTGGATGACGGCGCGTGGCGTGCGCTTTGCACCCGGTGGCATTCGCAAAGGCGCAGCGGGTTTTGATATCTGCTTCATCCACCCCAAGGGCAATGAAGAACTGCCCATTGGCGGCGAAGGCGTATTGATCGAGCTGGTGCAAGCCCCCGAAGAAGTCATCCGCGCTTTTGCCACCTTGGCGCAACACGCGGGCTGACACGTTCTTTACTGCGCACACACCCGTAAAACGCGCACAGACTTTCGCTGTGCGCGCAGTGGCGGTGTTTACACAGGCATTTGTCGATTGCGCCGTGCGCGCGCCAAGGCGGCCTCAATCATGGCGCGTTTGCGGTCTTGCTCAGCAGATGCAGCAGGAACTTCGCTTGGCGCATCAGTCGCAGCATTCTGCCCGTGCCCACCAGCAGCCGTCTCCGGCTCATCGCTCCCCTGCCCTGACGTATCAGCCGCACGCCCATTCTTGTTTTTTTGCAAACGCAACTGCCGTTGGTTGTAGCGCTGCAAGGCCTGATCGGCCTGCTGCTGCAACCATGCCGCCCACCCGATTGGCACAGTATCGCCCGCGCCACCGTTATCCACCACGTCCATCGCAATACAGTCCACCGGGCAAGCCAGCAGACACAATTCACAGCCGGTGCAATAGGCAGGCAGCACCGTGTGCATGCGCTTGTGGCCACCCACAATGGCATCGGTCGGGCAAGCGCGGATGCACAACGTGCAGCCGATGCACCAGTTTTCATCAATCACGGCCACAGTCATCGGCCCTTCGCTGCCGCAGGCAGGGTCAATCTCCAAACCATGTGCCCGCTCGGGCTGCTCCAACGCCCGCGCAATGCGAACGATGCCTTCGCGCCCGCCTGGCGGACACTGATTGATGGGCGCATCGCCTTGCGCAACCGCCTGGGCATAAGCGGCGCAATCGGGCTGCCCGCAGCGTCTGCACTGGGTCTGCGGTAGAACCTCGTGAATGCGCTGCGCCACGGCCGCAACACCTGCTTCTGCCTCGTTTTTCATGTTCCATCATTCTCCAAACAGCAGGAATTATGCCTTGTATGCCTTACGCCGCGGCACAGCATTCGCTGTGAATGCAGGCATGTTCAACCTCCGTTTTCAATTGCCGCTTTTTCTGCCATATGTGCGCAATATGTGCGAAACGTCAGGCTGACCCGCTCTTCTTGAATTTTGCTGCTTTTCATTACCGCATGCTGCCAATGGTGTTGCGTGCTGCCGCGCATCACGATCAATTGACCATGTTGCAACATCAGTTCGCGCTTTTCCTGCGTGCGCTTGTGGCGCAAGGCGAATTTGCGCGTCGCGCCCAAACTAAGCGAAGCAATCACGGTGTTGTGCCCCAGTTCTGCCTCGTCATCGCTGTGCCAAGCCATGCCTTCCTGGCCGCTGTGATAGCGGTTGAGCAGGCAAGAATTGAACGTGGTTGGGCTGACCGCTTGCAGATGCTGTTCCACTTTGTGTTTGAGTTGCAGCAACAACGGCGTCCACACCCGCGCATGGCGCGTAACACCAGAATAGGTATAGCCAAAGTCACTATCCCCGTACCATGCCACTTGGCGCGCAGTGGTGATCCGTTTGCCATAAATCACCACTTGGTCGTGCTGCCACGCAATGTCGTGCAACAAGGCGTGCAAACAGGCATCTGCCTTTTGCAGATTGAGCACAACGCCGTAGTCATTGACGATGCCGTCATAGGGCAGCAGATTGGCATGTGGATCGGGCGCGTAGCCGAACAAATCTGTATCCATGAGCGTTCAAGCAAAAACAAACAAAAGCATTTTCCATGCCCTATGCCGCGTAAACTTGAAAGATACAGGCAAAATTTTCGTGCATCTGCACTCTGATCCAGCCATGCCGCAAAAAAATACGCATCATTTTTTTTCATCCATCATCTGCGCAACAGCTTGCCTGCTCACAGCGTGCAGCAGCATGCCTGCCAACACCCCGCACAGCAGCGACATGTCGCCAGCCATCAATCTGAACGGCACCATGGTGGACAGCGTCAATCGACAAACACTCTATACCTACGATGGCGACACGCACAACCACTCCAATTGCACAGATGAGGCTTGCATCGCCCAATGGCTACCGTTCTACGCCAGAGAGCATCATGTGAGCCGTGGTGATTTCAGCGTATTCACGCGCCAGGATGGCCGCAAACAATGGGCATTGATGGGCAAGCCCCTGTATTTTCGAGTCGGTGAAACACACCCGCAAGAATCGCCCGAACAAACATCGCCAGAGCAAGCTGCCGACTCACCTACAGACCCACACTGGAAAGCCTTTCGGGTAGATCCATAAACGGCTCCAACAATCGAAGTCGTTACCGGAACTCACTGCCGCCTCTGATCAAAGCGTCCGCGAAACGCACCATGAATAGCCGCGTTAGCCGTTAGAACGGTATATCCCCCACCTCGACATCAAGGTAGTTCTCAAAATCAAAGTGCCCGGTTGCGGTGGTAATACGAGCCATGACACGCCCAGCAAGCTTGTATTCGTCCTTGGGCTCCCCGGTATCACCAAAGTCATGAACTCGCTTTCTTCCCGACACGATCAGTTGCGTCCATCCCCTCGACCCAATCCTACGCACAGTCGGACTCAATTGATGTCGCTCTGCGAACAGAGGATTGTCGGACTTTGTTTTCGGACAGGCCTGTCCATTCTGCGAGAATTCCCAGCGTATGCCGTGATAAAGCGTGACAGATTCAATCTCACCAAAGCTAACATCACGCGTATTCTCAATGTCTATCAGCAGCTGCAGGGAGACCGTAGCTTGAAGCTTGTCACGCTCTAACTCCGCGTTCTTGACCTGAAACTTCACATTTAATCCGCTGATCTTAGCCAATTTGACCTGTTCTGCAGCCCATTGCAGATTAGCTGCCAATTCACTCTGCAGCTTCACGATCTGCCCACCGTAAACAATGTGGCGATGTTGCTTTAGATCGAAAGGTATGTCTGCCGTGTTCTGGGTTAACAAGATGCACAGCTTCCCCTTCGCGTGTACATAGCCAACCTCGTAGAACACATTGGGATTCTGGCCGGTCATGTCTGCCACGATGATGTCTGCGGCATCAATCTGCCTGTATATGCGCTCCAGCATCGACTCCGAGTAAAGCTGTTCGTCAACGCGCTCGGCACGCAGCCCAGCTTCTTCTGCTGTCTTCTTGATGCCCAACTTGTAGATGTCCGTGAATGCATCGTTAAAAGGCATAAGCACGAAAACGAACGGCTTGGAGTGAGATGAAGTCATAGAGTTATTGATACAGTCAACCAGAGTACTTGCCTATCCTGCCGAGCCAAAGTGTTGAACTATTTTCACAGAAAAAAAGACTTAGCCTCTCTCGAAGCTAAGTCTTTGATATAAGTGGTCGGCGTGGCGGGATTCGAACTCGCGACCCCTTGCACCCCATGCAAGTGCGCTACCAGGCTGCGCTACACGCCGAAGCATGCGATTATAGATGTAAATTTACCTGATCTTGGGTTGCCTGCATGAAAAATGCACTTTCCTGCTTGTGAACGGCTGTCTTGCCCCAGTTGCACGGCAGCGCATATGAAAAACGCACTTTGGAAAGTGCGTTTTCTGCTCATCTGGCTTTCAGTTTAAAAAACTGCGTATCGCTTCCAGCTCTCGGCGCAAAACACTCCAGTCAAGCGCAGTTTTTTTCTCAGCGCCTCTGGGTGCTACTGCCACAGGCGCGTCGGCACTGGCTGGCACTGTAGCCTCTGCTGGCGCTTGTGCTTCTGGTGCAGGTCGATTTTTATCGCTTTCGAGCTGACTGCGCGCGCCGCTGATGGTGAACCCCTGCTCATACAGCAGGTCGCGAATACGGCGCACCATCAGCACTTCATGGTGCTGGTAATAGCGCCGATTGCCACGCCGCTTCATCGGGTTGAGCTGCGTAAACTCCTGCTCCCAATAGCGCAGCACATGGGGCTTGACCGCGCACAGCTCCGCCACCTCTCCAATGGTGAAGTAACGCTTTGCAGGGATGAGGGGCAAAACGGGCGTCTTCATGAAAGTGTCTGGCAAAACGGCAATGGTTAGTCGATTGGAAAATATTCAGCTTTTTCCGCTGTTAGCGCATATTATCCACGTAGTTTGTGAAGTGGATACGTGCCGCCTCACAAAGCTTGTGTTTCTCAATCTCCAATCACTCGGCTTCAACGGGCGCTGAGTCCGCCTGCTCGTCGCCTTGCACAACCGCTTTGAGTTTGTGGCTGGCATGAAACGTCACCACCCGACGCGCCTCAATCGAGATAAGTTCGCCTGTGCGCGGGTTGCGCCCCGGGCGCGGCGATTTGGAGCGCAATTGAAAATTGCCGA
>RRZU010027148.1_pt1 | contig 16394 bp, 14 predicted proteins | sample 2165561 | NCBI WGS metagenome assembly RRZU01 (sample SAMN10456909, study PRJNA506462) | wastewater metagenome | isolation source: wastewater sludge | place: USA: Moscow, Idaho
ATATGGGGCGAAACTGAAACACACTTGATAGTAGTTCATTTCACACTAATCTCTGATTCGCAATTGGATGCAATAATGGACAAAGCCATTCAGTTTTACAAAGAGTTTATGGACTGGGAGGATGCCAGTTTAATCATTGAAGAAACATCGAAAGATAATTAGTTTGTTCATATATTTGGTCATCCTGATAAGCCCTGAGGACAAGGTGCAAATAAGAACTTACCTTCAAAATATCCTTTTTACAAAAAAAAAGGTTACTTTTGTATCCTTACAACATATTTATAAATAAAATGGAATATCCAACTTTACAAGGAAAATTAATCATGCCCGAATATGGGCGTAATATACAGCAGTTAGTTGCTTTTGCTCAGACCATCGAGGATCGTGAAGAGCGGACTCGTTGCGTGCAAACGATTATCAACATAATGGGAAATCTTTTCCCGTATTTACGCGACGTAAACGATTTCAAACATAAACTTTGGGATCACGTGGCTATCATGTCCGATTTTAAATTAGATATCGACTTTCCATACGAAATACTTTTGGCTGAAAATCTGTACACACGTCCTGAAATCATTCCGTACAAAAAATCGCGTATACGGTATCAACATTACGGACGTACATTGGAAGAAATGATTGAAAAAGTAGCCGGATATGAAGAAGGTGACGAAAAAAATGAACTTATCAGACTCATTGCCAATCAGATGAAAAAATGTTTCCTTACCTGGAACAAAGAAGTTGTTGATGACCGCAAAATTTTTGACGACTTACGCGAACTTTCTAAAGGCAAAATCAATATATCTGAAGATTTCTTCAAACTGGTAGAATCGAAAGATGTATTGTACAACAAAAAAAACAAAAGGAAAGAACAAAAGGTAGCTCCTCGCATCAATAAAAAAAGCAATTAATTATTTCCAAATTGCAACAACTATTCATTTTCTAGAAATCCTGTCGATAAAAAAACAACATCTATGGCATCATTTCAAATAGAAGGCGGACGTCGTCTGTCCGGCTCTATTACGCCCCAAGGGGCAAAAAACGAAGCATTACAAGTTATCTGCGCTGTTTTGCTAACTCCCGAAACAATCACTATCAGCAATATTCCCGATATTTTGGATGTAAACAACCTGATAAGTTTGTTGGCAGACATGGGTGTAGAAGTAAATCGTATAAGTAGTGATACTTACACGTTTAAAGCTGAAAATGTGAATATGAATTATCTTCAAACCGAAGATTTTTATAATAAAAGTGCCTCACTCCGCGGATCAGTAATGATAGTTGGTCCATTGGTAGCACGTTATGGTAAAGCCATTATTCCGAAACCGGGAGGCGATAAAATTGGTCGCCATCGATTGGATACTCATTTTGTAGGTATTCAAAAGCTAGGTGCCGAGTTTCATTACGATCCCAACACAAAACGCTACGAAATAGAAACTAAAAAGCTTACCGGTTGTTATATGCTTTTAGACGAAGCATCTGTAACCGGAACGGCAAATATTTTGATGGCGGCAGTTATGGCAGAAGGCAAAACTACCATTTACAACGCTGCATGTGAACCTTATTTGCAACAGCTCTGTAAAATGCTCAATGCTATGGGTGCTAACATCACCGGAGTTGGATCAAATTTATTGATTATTGAAGGTGTGAAAATGCTGAACGGTTGTAATCATCGTATTCTGCCCGACATGATTGAAGTTGGTAGTTTTATTGGAATGGCTGCCATGACTTCATCAGAAATAACGATTAAGGATGTGGCGTATGACGAATTGGGAATAATTCCCGATAGTTTCCGCCGGTTGGGCATTCAGTTGGAACAACGTGGGGATGATATTTTCATTCCCCAACAAGATAGCTATACTATTGAATCATTTATCGATGGTTCTATCATGACTATTGCCGATGCACCTTGGCCAGGATTAACTCCTGACTTGCTAAGTGTATTTTTGGTGGTAGCTGCAAAAGCAAAAGGGAGTGTGCTCATTCATCAAAAAATGTTCGAGAGCCGTTTGTTTTTTGTTGATAAGCTGATTGATATGGGAGCACAAATCATTTTGTGCGATCCACACCGGGCTACAGTTATTGGACAAGGTAATCAATTACATCTCAGAGCATCAACCATGAGTTCGCCCGATATTCGTGCCGGTATTGCCTTATTGATTGCTGCTCTTTGCGCCGAGGGGACTAGCACAATCCATAATATTGATCAGATTGATCGCGGTTATCAGGATATTGAGAGGCGATTAAATGCTTTGGGTGCTAATATTAAACGCGTATAATTAACTTTGTTATTAGTTTATAATAAATTAGGAGGAAAGCCTTATGTTGAACAGTAAAATTACCGACTTAATAAACAGTCAGATAAACAAAGAATTCTTTTCATCTTATTTGTATTTAGAAATTTCAAACTATTTTTACGACAAAAGTTTAAATGGCTTTGGAAACTGGTTCGCAATTCAGACTCAAGAAGAGTATGCACATGCTATGTTTTTTGTCAAATACCTTCAAAATAATGCTGAGAAAGTTGTATTGGAACAGATAGCTAACCCAAGTCAACATTTTGAGGACTTCAAGCAACCGCTGACATTAACTTTGGAGCACGAACAGATGATTAGTGCTTCTATCAATGATATTTATGCTGAAGCGTATACATTAAAGGATTTCAAAACAATGCAGTTTCTGGACTGGTTTGTAAAAGAACAAGGAGAAGAGGAACAAAGAGCAGATGATCTTTGTAAGCGTTTCGACTTATTTGGTACCGATTCGAGAGGTTTATATCTACTCGACACAGAATTAGCTGCTCGTGTTTTCACGCCTCCAACCATGGCTATCTGAGTAAAATAAAAAGAACGGTCTTTGGAGATTCTCCAAAGACCGTTCTTTTTATAAAAAATATCCTAAATGTAAGTTCGGGAATAAATTCTGTTACTCCATCAAATCGGTAAATGCGAATAATTTACCATCAAACAGCCCCACATCACCCAATTTTAACTCAGGAATAACCAACAGCGACATAAAAGCCACTGTCATAAATGGTGCTCTGAGCGTTGAGCCCAGTTCTTTGGCCATGGCATCCACTTCTTCATATTTTTTAGCAATTAAAGCTCCTTCACGTTCCGACATCAATCCACCAACCGGTAGCGACAATAAACTAGTTCTATCACCTTCACTCGCCAGAATACCACCTTTGCTGTCAATAATCTTATTGATAGCCATCGTAATCTCAGCATCCGTAGTACCCACAGCAACAATGTTATGACTATCATGCGATACCGTAGACGCTAACGCCCCACGCTTCAGACCAATATTTTTTATGAAAGCAACAGAGGGCGTTGAAGGCTGATACCGATTATAAACTACCAGTTTTAAAATGTCATTCTCTATATCGGAAACCACATTGTCATTCTCTATTTTGGGCTGACAAAGCATTGATTGAGTCAATAATTGTCCATCGTCAACAAGTATCACTTTCAAATACTCGCCCGTGGACTGCACCATTAGTTGATCTTCGGTAATTTTACGCGCATTAAAATGATTGATTATTTCGGTCGGTTCAAAACGGGGATAACACGGTAAACCATCTTCTGCCACTTTTTCACCACGAATATAAGTTGCTTTTATTTCAAAATCAGAAAGATTATCTACAATTACAAAATCGGCATAATCATTAACTTGCAGTAAACCGATATCCAATTTATAATGATGGACAGGATTCAACGAGCAAACCCGCAAAATATCTATAACATCATATCCCTTAGCCACTGCCCTACGCACCAAAGCATCGATATGTCCATTTTTAATCAAATCATCAGGATGCTTATCATCTGAGCAAAACATTATATTTTCGGCATAATCGGTCATTAATGGCAATAAATCGTCAAAATTTTTCGCAGCACTTCCTTCACGTATCAACACCTTCATTCCTAATGCCATTTTTTCCTTTGCCTCAGCCAATGTCATGCACTCATGATCAGTTGTGATTCCACCGGCCGCATATGCCTTTAAATCGTTTCCCATGAGCCCGGGAGCATGTCCATCTATAGGTTTTCCTATCGTTTGAGCTGCCAATAGTTTTGAATGTACTTCTTTATTTTTATGGATTACTCCGGGATAATTCATCATCTCCGCCAAAAAATAAATATCATCTCGTTTCAACAGTTTTTCTACAGCCGTTGCATCTAAAATGGCTCCGGCAGTTTCGAAAGCAGTTGAAGGAACACACGAGGGTGCACCAAAATAAAACTTCATAGGCGACTGCCTGGCATTATTTATCATATAATCAATACCATCTACACCCGAAACATTGGCTATCTCATGCGGATCGCACACACAAGCCACAGTGCCATGGGTAACGCTGTAGCGCGCAAACTCCGATGGCAACATCATCGAACTCTCGATATGAATATGTGCATCTATCAAACCCGGAACAATAAATTGATTTTCAACATCATCTGTTGGAATAATACGAATAATTTTATCACCTTCAACTTGAACAATGCCTTTTATTATTGTTTTGTTAATTACATCTACAATTTGTCCTGAAATACTTTTCATAGTTTATCCTATTATATTTATGTCTATAATTTTTATATCTAAGAACAAAAGTACTGAAATTGTTCGAGTGATTTCCGAAAATACCGCATAAAAATACAAATTAAAATCAAAAACGATAAAAATAAAATCATTAAGAAATCCTATACTTAGGTTATTCTAAATGTTATTTCAACTATAATTACTCAAAACTTAAATAGGGTTTCAACTTATTCAAATCTTCAGGTGAGAATTCTTGCAAAACTTTTAAATCATTCATTTCCTTAAGTTTACCTTTACTCCTTCTTAATTCGAATAAAGCTTTAGCCTGATAAAAATTTATATAAAGATGAGCGTTTAATCGTTCTACACTTGCTATATTTACCTTTATGCGTTGAATTAAGGCCGTATTCACCGTACAAAACGGACGAATTTTATCAAAATTCTCCGGTCGCATACCATATATCTCGTGCAACTGATCCACTGATACAAATCCACCGGTTTCTTTTCTGAATCTCACGATTCCTTTTGCATAACCACGTCCAATACCTTTTACCTGCATCAATAAAGTGGTGTCGGCTGAGTTTAAATCTACAGTTATATCTTGTTTAAATGCCTTTTTTGGAGCTAGTATCGTATCAACTTTTGGTTTAGACAATTCTTTTATATCAATATAGGGTTCCAACTCCTTAAATTTATCGGGAGTAATACCGTATACTTTACTAAAATCGGCCGAGGTTCTGAATTTACCACCTTTGTTCCTGTATTTTAAGATATTTGATGCCATATAAGACTTTAATCCCAAACGCGTAAAACCTACAGAATCAACAGTATTTGGATCGAAAGTAAAAAGTGAATATGTTAGTTCGCGCTTAGCAGAAGTAGGATTTTGATAATTCTGATACTGCTTGTATCTGTCTGCGTACTTCTGTTGCCACATAGCCTGACGAACGCTATCTCGCCATACAAGTGTCTTTTTAAATGCTTCTACTTCACTCAAAAAAGCATTTTTAGGCATCTCTTCTCGTGAAAAAAGGAGTGGTAAAGCAAAGTTAGCGATCAAAACGATAATAATCAGGACTATCAAAACGATAATCCCTATCCTTTGCCCTTTAGAAAAATAAAAGAAATTTTTCCACATAGTAAATTTTTTTCTAATTTGTAAGTTAACAAGCAGTTGACAAAAATAAAAATATATTTTGATTTAACAAGCAAAATTGGAAAGATTTTCATAAAATATAGATTCACAACCCCCAATTCTCTATATTTCTAATTAAAACAACTAACTTTGCAGCAAAATAATAACTCCATGGAACTAATTTTAAAGTACTTTCCAAACTTAAGTAAAACACAAATAGCTCAATTTGAGGCTCTTTATGCTCTTTATATAGAATGGAACGAAAAAATAAACGTCATCTCGCGAAAAGACATCGAAAACCTTTACGAGCATCATGTTTTGCACTCATTGGCCATTGCCGAAATAATTAAATTTCAGCCGGAAACCTCTATTTTGGATGTAGGCACAGGAGGTGGTTTTCCGGGTATTCCGCTTGCAATCCTTTTTCCTGAATCAACCTTCGTTTTAATTGATTCCATCGGCAAAAAGATTAAAGTTGGAACTGAAGTTTCAATAGCTATTGGGTTAAAAAACATCACTTTAAAGCATCTTCGGGTACAAGAAGAGAAAGCTAAATATGACTTTGTTGTAAGTCGTGCCGTAATGCCGCTGGGCGATTTGGTAAAGCTTGTACAAAAAAACATTAGCAAAAAACATAAAAATGTGCTTCCCAACGGACTTATTTGCCTAAAAGGTGGTGAGTTACATCACGAAATACTACCGTACAAAAACATTGCAGAGCTGTATGAAGTGAGCGATTATTTTAAAGAAGAGTTTTTTAAAACAAAAAAAGCGGTTTACGTACCGCTATAAACCACATTATCCTTGTTACGGCATTTTACTTCTGAAAATTGTTATTCGCCTAGTGCATTATTTCAATTTTCAACAACAATGAATAACTTTTTCAAATATGACAATTAAAACATTCACATTCAATCCTTTCCAGGAAAATACATACTTGGTTTTTGACGAAACTAACGATGCTGTAATCATCGATGCAGGTTGTTTGCAAGCCGGTGAAAAGCAAGTATTGAAACGTTTCATTGAAGATAACAAACTAACAATTAAACGAGTATTAAATACGCATTTACACCTCGACCATCAATTTGGCAATAAATTCTTATTCGATACCTATGGAATTGCTCCGGAAGCTTGTATAGAAGATGAATTTTTGTTGGAAAATGTTGTGGCACAAGCTCGTTCATATGGTTTTCCAGTTACAGAAGAAGCACAACCACTTGGTGCTTATATCACTGAAAATCAAGAAATAAATTTTGGAAATTCCAGTTTAAAAGCTATTCATGCACCGGGTCATTCTCCTGGAAGTATGATATTGTATTCAGAAAAGGATGGAGTAATGTTTGCGGGTGATGTACTGTTTCAAGGTTCAATTGGCAGAACAGATTTACCAAAAGGCGACTATGCTAGTTTAATTCTCGCTATCACAAAGAAATTACTGGTACTCCCCGACTCCACCGTGGTTTATTGTGGTCACGGACCTAGCACTACCATTGGTTACGAGAAAAAGAACAACCCGTACTTGTAAATTATTGATATAAATTGTTCTCAATAATAAATTGATAAACAGAAGGATGTAACCATTGACTTACATCCTTTTTTTGTGCGATGGAATTGCGGATTTGTGTTGATGAAATATCATAAAGAGGACTATCCAAGAGTTTCATTTCGGGATATTTATCAGCGACAAGATCAAAGTCTGAACCTGTTCTTGGATAAACTAGTATGGGATAGTTTTTGAGCAGTTCTGTGTACTCTTTCCATTGATCAAAAACCAATGCATTATCACTTCCAATAACCAAACTAAACTGACAATCAGCAAATTGGTTGGATAAAAATTCAAGTGTATCAATACTATAGGATGGTATTGGCATACAAAATTCTACATCCGAAGCTTTGAAAATGGGCTGTTGGGCAATGGCGAGAATCAACATGTCCAGACGAATATATTCATCCAGTAATTCCGTTTGTTTTTTAAGAGGATTACATGGAGAAACCACAAACCATACTTCGTCAACAAGCTTGTTATCAGTCAGATATTCGGCCAGTTTGGTATGTCCGAAATGAATGGGGTTAAACGAACCAGAGTAAATTCCTATTCGTTTTTTTTTCTCACTATCAGTATTTTGACCTGATTTCATCGGATGATATCAAATTAGTTACTCAAAAACTCGCGAATAATTCTTTCTGCTTCTTCTTTGGCCACTTCTAAATCATCATTTACCACTACTTTGTCAAACTGAGGGGCAAAAGTCATTTCTAAATCCGCCTTTCCAATCCGCTTTGCTATCATTTCATCTGAATCAGTTCCACGATTTTTTAAGCGTTCGTGCAATATTTCAATGCTTGGAGGTGCAATAAAAAGTGACAAAGCACGATCACCAAATTCCTTTTTAATATTTAGACCACCTACTACATCTACATCGAAAACAATGTTGTTTCCTTTGCTTGTAATGCGATCAACTTCACTGCGAAGTGTTCCGTAAAAGCAACCTGTATAAACTTCTTCGCATTCAAGAAATTCTCCTTTTTCTATCTTATTTTTGAATTCTTCGACTGTAAGATAATAATAATCAACTCCATTCTGCTCTACTCCACGTGGAGCACGACTGGTAGCCGAAATAGAAAACTCCATATTGAAACCACAGCCCAATAAGTGCTGCACTAAGGTACTTTTACCTGCCCCCGACGGAGCTGAAAATATAATTAATTTGCCGGACATGTCTTTTAGTTGGTAGTTGGTAGTTGGTAGTTCTAAAAAGTACAAGGATATTTTTGGTCTTTTGTCCTGACTTAAAATAACAAACTATTTACTTATAAAACATTTAATACTTGTTCTTTGATTTGCTCCAAATCATCTTTCATCAAAACAACGATTTTCTGCATTTCGCTATTGTTTGATTTAGATCCAAGCGTATTTACCTCACGACCAATCTCTTGTGCAATAAAACCAAGCTTTTTTCCGGGTGATTTTTCGTGTTGCATTGTTTCGATAAAGTACTCAAGATGATTGCGTAATCGCACCTTTTCCTCGTTTACATCGAGCTTTTCGATATAAAATATCAGCTCTTGCTCCAAACGGTTTTTATCATAGTCGATTTTATCGGATAAAGCCTGTAGATTTTCCTCTAATCGAGCTTTTATCTTCTCAACCCGCTCGGCTTCAAAAGGCGCCACTTCATCGAGTAATTGGCTGATATGAGCAATTTTATTCACAAATACCGCTTCCAATGATTTACCTTCCTGCACTCTGAAAGCGTTGAACTGTTCGATGGCTACGGCAATAGTTTTACGAATCTCTAACCACTCGTTTTCATCCAATTCTACAGTTTCCGTTTTCATGGTATCCGGTAAGCGCAATAACACTTCGAACCAATTGGAAGGAACATCAATACCAATTTTATCGGATAATACTTTAATTTGTTGATAATAAGCCTCTACGACCGATTGGTTTATCTGTGAAACCGATTCTTTTCCCGAATTGTCAACATAAAGTGAGAAGTCAATCTTTCCACGTTCCAGTTTCTGAGAAAGTTCGTTGCGAATTTCAATATCCTTTTCGCGATACAACCCCGAAATACGAGTTGAGACATCTAATTGTTTGCTATTTAACGACTTAATTTCAACTACTATCTTTTTGTTTCCGTATTCGCAAGTGGCTTTACCAAAGCCGGTCATCGATTGTATCATTTTTATTGATTTATTATATAAATTTCTACTTGATTACAAAAATACTACTTTTATTTTAAAGTAGCGATTTTATACCGAACACTATATATTTTATTGTAAAATGGTCATTTAAATTCCAAAATATCATAAATAACTACCCGGATATTTCAATTTTACAAAATTGTTTTTATCTTTGTCTATCTTAAAAATCAAAAAACAATGCACACTTTATACCCGATTAAATACTGGCGTTGGCAAAACTTTTATTTTAAACAATAAGGTTTTTGTTGCCGTAATAATATGAGTAATACCATAACAGCCTGTTGTTTAACGAAGCAACAGGCTGTATTAGTTAAGAAATACATAAAATAAATATTTACTGATAATTTTACTACATCATGGAAAAAACAAAAAAGTTTCTGTTGGCTGAAAAAGAGTTACCTACCAAATGGTACAATATTGTGGCCGATATGGAAACCAAACCAATGCCAATGTTGCATCCGGGCACAAAACAAGCATTGAAAGAAGAAGATTTATATCCTTTATTTGCAAAAGAGCTGGCCCATCAAGAGCTTAATCAAACCGATCCCTGGATTGATATTCCCGAAGAAGTTCGCGAGAAACTAAAAATATATCGCCCTACTCCACTTGTTCGTGCCTACAATCTCGAAAAAGCGTTGGACACTCCGGCTCATATTTACTTTAAAAACGAAAGCGTGAGCCCCGTTGGTTCGCACAAACTGAATTCGGCTTTGGCTCAAGCCTATTATTGCAAGAAAGAAGGTACTACCAATATCACCACCGAAACCGGTGCCGGCCAGTGGGGAACAGCATTATCATTTGCAGCCAAGGCATTCGGACTGGAACTGGCAGTTTATATGGTGAAAATCAGCTACGAGCAAAAACCATATCGCCGCTCATTAATGCAAACCTGGGGTGCGCAAGTAATCCCGTCTCCAAGTATGTCGACCAAAGCAGGACGTGATATCCTGACAAAACATCCAAATTATCAGGGCAGTTTGGGTACAGCCATTTCAGAAGCTATCGAACTGGCTATGCAAACACCAAATTGTAAATATACATTGGGTAGCGTACTTAACCACGTTTCATTACACCAAACCATTATTGGTCTGGAAGCCGAAAAACAAATGGAAATGACCGGCGAATATCCTGATGTGGTGATTGGTTGTTTTGGAGGAGGATCAAACTTCTCGGGTATTTCCTTTCCATTTATGCGTCATAATATCAAAGAAGGCAAACAAACACGCTTCATTGCTGCAGAACCGTCGTCTTGTCCGAAATTGACCCGTGGTAAATTCGAATATGATTTTGGCGACGAAGCCGGCTATACACCCTTATTACCAATGTTTACACTCGGTCATAATTTTGCTCCTGCACACATTCATGCAGGTGGGCTTCGTTACCACGGTGCGGGAACCATTGTCAGTCAATTGATGAAGGATGGGTTAATGGAAGCTGTTGATATTGAGCAATTAGATTCATTTAACGCGGGCGTATTATTTGCTCAAACCGAGGGAATTATACCGGCGCCTGAATCGGCTCACGCTATTGCAGCTGCTATCAATGAAGCACTTAAATGCAAAGAAGAGGGAACCACTAAAACAATTTTATTCAACCTTTCAGGACATGGATTAGTGGATATGGCTGCGTACGATCAATATTTAGCCGGCGATTTGGCAAACTACTCATTATCAAATGAAGAAATCGAAAAAAACGTAAGTCAACTGGAACATTTGGTATAGTTTCAGACTAAAAACGTTCGTTACCAACAAAAAAAGAGGAAGACTAAAAATCTTCCTCTTTTTTGTTGGTAGCATTTCACTCGTTTTTCTTTTTCTTATCCGAGATCAGAATTAATCGAAGCGAAGTATCTTTGGTAATATAGCTCCACGCCCAATTAAAAAAAACTATCAGCTTGTTGCGCACGCTCAGAATAAGCATTAAATGCAGAAACATCCAAATATACCAGGCTATTACACCGTTAAATCTTAGAAACGGTAAATCAACTACTGCTTTATGCTTACCAATAGTAGCCATCAATCCCAAATCTCGGTATTCATACTCTTTAAGTGCTCCTCCATTTAATGTGTTTATAATATTTTCTCCAAGATTTTTAGCCTGATTGATAGCCACATTAGCCACTTGAGGATGTCCTGTTTTGTACTTTGGAGTCTCCATATAGGCAATATCGCCAAGCGCATAGATATTCGAATAGTTTTTTAATCTGTTGTACCTATCCACTATGTATCTGTTACGAATAATATCTTCGGGTTGAAGTCCTGAAACAATATTCCCGGTTACTCCTGCCGCCCAAATAAGGTTTCGCGTTGGAATTTGTTCTCCAGTACTCAGGGTTGCAATATTTCCATCGTAAGTATTTATTATTGTTTCTGTTCTGATTTGTACTCCAAGCTCTTCCAAAAATTTTCGCGAGGCTTTTTTGGCATCATCGCTCATGTTGTTGAGCGTATTCTTACTACCTTCCACCAAAATTATGTTTAATCTTGAAAAATCCAGACTGGGGTAATCCTTAGGCAAGATATTATTTTTAAGCTCAGCAAATGCTCCCGAAAGCTCCACACCGGTTGGTCCGGCGCCAACTATAACAATATTGTTTATTGCTGTTTTTTCTTCTTCCGTTGCAAAAATTTCTTGCTCAAAACTAATCAAAATCTTATTTCTAATTTTGATAGCCTCCTGAGTTGTCTTCATCGAGAGCGCATGCTGACTCATTTGCTCATTGCCGAAATAATTTGTTTTACAACCAGTTGCAATTACCAGATGATCGTAAGTGATTTGACCGGATGAGGTTAGAATTTTTTTTGAAGTTGGTAAAATTTTCAAAACATCAGCCATTCTAAAATCAATATTATTATATTTCTGGAAAATTTTCCGAAATGGAAAAGAAATACTGGCAGGTTCTAAACGCGCACTTGCAATTTGATACAGCAATGGTTGAAATTGATGATGATTTTGTTTGTCAATTAACAAAATCTTTAAATCTTTGTTGTGTAATGATTTGGCCAATTGTAGCCCAGCAAACCCCCCTCCAATAATAACTAATTTATCACCTTTTTTGAAACTTAAACCATCCATCTTCTTTTCTTTTTTATTCCTTTATATACTACAGTCTATAAACAAGCAGGATAGATAATTGTTGACAAATAAAGAAATTTTTCTCTAATTGAAGTTTAGTTTTATTATAGACATCTGTTTATCAATACAATAAAATCATCAAATATTATATAAAATATTATCTGTATCTTTGCATCAAAATAGTAGGTCGGTTTGTCGCTTTTCCCTCGGGAATGGAGGAAAGTCCGGGCAACGCAGAGCACCATATTTCCTAACGGGAAGCTGTTTGTGAGGGCAGAGTAGCGTAACAGAAAATAACCACCATAATTGACCTTTTCCATTTTCCCTCTCCATTGGAGAGGGTGCCCTATGGGCGGGAGAGGTGTATGGAAAGGGTGAAAAGGTGAGGTAAGAGCTCACCGGTTCGGATGGTAACATTCGAAGCCGTACGTCTTATGGGTTGCAAGATCATGTATACCGACGCAGTAGGGTTGCTCGCCCGATGTCGGGGGGTAGATTGCTAAAGGCAAATGGCGACATTTGTTCGAGATAAATGACAGACACTTTGCGCAAGCAGAGTACAAAACCCGGCTTATAGACCTACTATTTTTTTTCAACTACCAAACATCAACTACCAAATATTTTTTTAACAAGAATACCGCTTTAAACCATTCGGTTTAATAGTGGGTTCAATTGTACCACATTAATTCATAAATATTTATGCTTAAACTTATTGCATTCATTGAAGGAATATATAATTTTATCCGTTTTGACATTTGGCGGATTACTGAGTATGAACTAACAAAATCGCGTCGTTATTTCTATCGTGTGGTGAAAACAATAATACTCGCTACTCGGGGTTTTGTAGTTGACAACTTAAATGTCAGAGCATCAGCCCTCACCTACTCCATTTTGTTTGCCATGATTCCTTTGTTTGCATTGATCATTGCTATAGCAAAGGGATTTGGGGTAGACAAGCTTATCGAAAATTCACTTCAGGGTACTTTTATTGGGCAAGCCAATCTTGTTCCTACCGTAATGGGTTTCGTACAGCGCTATCTGGAGTCTACGCAAGGCGGTTTATTTATCGGAATTGGTATTGCCATCCTTTTCGGATCGGTAATGAATTTTTTTATGCAAGTCGAAAATGCATTTAATAGTATATGGCAAGTAAAAAAATCACGCTCACTTATTCACCAATTTACCACTTATTTCTCGGCTATTTTAATTATTCCGCTTTTAATTGTTTTATCAAGCGGTTTTTCAATATATATCAACACCATACTTTCACACAGCTATTTTTTCAATGTGCTGAGTCCGGTGCTACGTTTTGGCGTAAAATTTATACCCTACATTATCAATTGGATTGTATTTACCATAATGTATATGGTCATTCCGAACACACGTGTTCGCTTCTATAATGCAATGCTGGCAGGCATACTTGCCGGCTCAGCCTTCCAATTGTTTCAAATGCTGTATATCAATGGTCAGGTCTATTTATCTCGTTTCAACGTGGTATATGGAAGTTTTGCGGCCATTCCATTGCTTTTACTCTGGTTGCAAATATCCTGTTTAATCATTTTACTTGGAGCAGAAATATCATACGCTTCGCAAAATATTAAAAACTTCGATTACGAAGTTGACACAAAGAATATTAGCTCCAGATACAAAAACTTTCTGACTCTTTTTATCACTCATATGGTGGTAAAACAATTTGAAGAGCAAAAGCCACCATTATCATCGGAACAAATTGCTATCAATTATAAATTACCTATCAGGTTGGTAAATCAAATTCTAAATCAATTAACTGAGGTTGCTATCCTGATTGAAGTATACCACGATAGCTCAAAATCAAAAACCTATCAACCGGCAATCGACATTAATCAAATGACTGTAAATCTTGTATTTGCAAAGCTTGAAAAAAATGGGGCCGAACTATTTTTGACCAGTAAAAATGAGTTGTTGGATTCGTTTTGGCAAAAAACACTGGAGATAAAAAAACAATCGATCGAACAAACCAATCATTTATTGGTAAAAGACATCTAAAATTGATGGTGCAAGATGAAAAAAGCCGCTTCCAACTGAATGGAAGCGGCTTTTTTAGTGAGCCTCTTGTCGGATTCGAACCAACGACCCCGAGATTACAAATCACGTGCTCTGGCCAACTGAGCTAAAGAGGCAAGTGGGTAAGCACCCTACATCGCACCGCTACAACCTTCTACCCTTGCTGCGATCAAGCCCTGGGGGAATTCAAAAGGAGCATGTCGTGCAGGACTTACCCGACGACAAAAGTAGTACTTTTGAGTTAATCTCCAAAACTTTTCGAGTCTTTTTTTTTCGGAAATGCCCTACAGTATTCATTTTCAGAAAACTATTGTATAATATTTTTTTCAAATTAAATAATTCTATGACTAATCAACACGATTATCGACTGAATAAGCTGATAAAATAAATTTATTTACTAAAAAATCATAATTCTGTCCAGTAAATTTGTGGCACAAACTTTGTAAATTGATAATTTATATTCAATTTTTACGTTCATTCATTAATTATTAATTATAACACCCATTAAAATGAAAAAATTATTCTTGATTTTAGCAATCGCTTTAGCGGTTATCTCTTGTAGAGATTCGGTTTCGGACGAATTAGACACCAAACAAATTATCAGTTTAAAGGTAAATAGCTCCGATTGGGTTGAAAATACCGATAATGCAGGATTAAACAGATTTTACTCCTATCACTTTCCGATTAACGAGATCAATTCAAATATTTATAATAATGGTGCAGTGGTAGGATATATTGAGCTGGATGGCAGGCAACAAGCTCTACCCTACGTGCGTCATTTTGAAAATAGTAATGGTACCATGTGGACACGTACCGTTGATTTCGACTATTTAAAAGGAGGAGTTAATATTTATGTTACCAATTCGGATTTTGTGAGTGACCCACCGGAAACAATGAATTTTAGAATCGTCCTTATATGGTAATAATTTAATTTGCAAGGAATTATGACGCGTTATTTGAGTAAAATCACATAACGCTTTTTTCATTGTCCTACAATGAGTAAGCTCTGCTTCGTAGAATGAATAATTTGATGTATTTTTGATTCAAATTTGCAGAAAGAAATGAACTCCGAAACGAAAGAATTTATTAGCACTCATCTTAACGCTGATGTGCATCAACTAGCGCTTCAAGCCGGTCGCTTTCCACTGGTTGATATAGCACTGGCAATACGTCAGATTAATGGAATGCAAAAAATAAAAACCAAAGTTCCACTCTTTTATACTACCGACGAAATTCTTTATCCGGCCCAACTTTCGCTCGAACAATCATCCTCTCAATCAACAGCCACCTACAAATCAACACTTTGCGAAGGAAACTCATTAACTGATCTAACTGGTGGCTTCGGAATTGATTGCTGTTTTATGTCAACTCATTTTAAGCATGTTAGCTATGTAGAACGTCAATCCGAATTGTGTGAGCTCGCAAGCCATAATTTCAAAGTATTGGGTAGAAATCACATAGAGATTTTCAATCAAAATACAGAAACTTTTTTGCCTGAAATGCAAGATGTCGACTGGATTTTTATTGATCCGGCACGTCGTGCTACCAGTGGAAAGAAGGTGGTTTTACTTTCAGACTGCGAACCGGATGTATCGGCACTTTCACCGCTTTTATTGGAAAAAGCAGCGAATGTAATGATAAAATTATCTCCAATGATGGATATATCTGCAGCGCTGCGCGATTTACCACAGACAACAGAGGTTCATATTGTGGCAGTTGAAAATGAGTGCAAAGAAGTTCTTATTATTCTCAGAAAGAATAATGTAAAGCCTTTGCAGGTGTTTACAATCAATTTTGGAAAAAATGACCATCAGCAGTTGTTTAAATTTGATGTACAGGACGAATCAAATTCAACTTCAAAACTAAGCTCAGAAGTAGGAAAATACCTGTACGAACCCAATGC
>RRZU010844731.1_pt1 | contig 16389 bp, 13 predicted proteins | sample 2165561 | NCBI WGS metagenome assembly RRZU01 (sample SAMN10456909, study PRJNA506462) | wastewater metagenome | isolation source: wastewater sludge | place: USA: Moscow, Idaho
TCCAAAGTTCTGTTCGCTACTCTGCGCCTGTTTGCTGCTTCGACTGTTATGGCCGCTGGCGCGGCTAGCGCCCCTGCTGCTGCACCTGCTTCTGCTGCTGCGAAGGCTGCGCCTGCTGCTGTTACTGCTGCTGCACCTGGTCAAGTTTGGGTAAATGCTGATAGCAAGATTTACCACTGCCAAGGCTCGCAGCATTTTGGCAAGACCAAGCACGGCGAGCACATGCAGCAAGCCGCTGCCAAAGCCAAGGGCTTTAAGCCTGCGGCTGGCAAGGAATGCCAGTAAGTAAACGCCTGGCTGTTTTAGCCATAGGCCACAAGCCATAAGCCACAAGCTCCGCCAAGGGGTTTGTGGCTTTTTTCCGTTGGCGCTTTCGGGTGTGATTGCGTTGTCGTTTGCTTAATGCTGCTTGCTTAATGCAGCTTGTTTGTTGCAGATTGCTGCTTGGCACTTTTGCCTGTGCAGGGCTGGCGGGCGTAAAGGGGCTTTAGCCGCGCGGGTGGTGGTGTGCGTGCAGGGTTTTGAGGCGCTCGCGGGCTATGTGGGTGTAGATGGTGGTGGTGCTGATGTCGGCATGGCCTAGCAGCAGTTGCACTACGCGCAGGTCTGCGCCGTGGTTGAGCAGGTGGGTGGCGAAGGCGTGGCGCAAGGTGTGGGGCGATAGTGGCACGAGGATGCCTGCTTGCAGTGCGTATTTTTTAATCAGTTGCCAAAACATAACGCGTGACATGGCTTGCCCCGCACGGCTACCGCGCGCGCTGATGAAGACCGCTTCGGTGTGCCTGCCGCCTAGCAGGGCTCGCCGCGCTGTAGCCAAGTAGCGTTGCAAGTAGTCGCTAGCTACAGCACCAAAGGGCACCAGGCGCTCTTTGTTGCCTTTGCCTGTGATGCGCAGAACTTGCTCAAGCGGGCTGATTTGCAAAAGTGTGAGGGCTACGAGCTCGCTTACGCGCAGGCCGCTGGCGTACATGAGTTCGAGCATGGCGCGGTCGCGCAGACCCAGAGGGGTGTTGCAGTTGGGGGCAGCCAAGAGGCTTTCTGCTTGTGCTTCGCTCAGCAGCTTGGGTACGCGCAATGGCGTTTTGGCGGCTTGCAGGCGCAGGCTGGGGTCTTGGCTTATGTGGCGCTCGCGCACGGCCCAGGCGTAGAAGCGTTTGAGTGCGCTTAAGCGGCGGTTGGCGGTGCTGGCTTTGTGGGCGCTGGTAAATAGGTGCGCTTGGTATTGCTGTATTTGCGTTTCGCTGGCGCTGTGTAGCGCCGTTGGTGGAGATTGGCTTTGTAGCCATTGGGCAAACAGGCGCAGGTCGCGCCGATAGGCTGCCAGTGTGTTGGCGCTGAGGCCGTCTTGCAGCCAGAGTGCGTCGGTAAAGCTGTCTATCAGACTACTTGGTTGTAGGCTGCTTGGTTGTAGGCTGCTTGCTTGTGGCTGCGCTGGTGTTTTTTCAGGCATTGGGCTTGTCGCTTACGGCTGGCTGCACCAGTGTTGGTGCAGAGCCAGTGTGTTTTGCAGGTTGATACGGGTTGCGCCTGTCACGCTTTGCATGCGATTGTTGCGCATGGTTTTGTGTGCGCGGGCGGGTTGGCTGCTTGCCGTTTACTGGAAGCTGACTTCAACAGGACGTGCTCCTGTAAGGCCTGGGTAGACGGCTGTGATGGTTTGCCCTGCTTGCGGGCGCAGCATGCTTGAGTAGGAGCCTAGGCTTACCCATTGCCCTTCTTGCAGTGCTTGCCCTTGCTCTTGCAGTGCGCCGCTGAGCCAGATGACGGTTTGCAACGGGTGGCCTGCTACGTCGCTGCCTTTGCCGCGCGAGAGCATTTTGCCTTTGCCTGTTTGTACGCGCACAACCATATTGCTTAGTTCGCGCAGCAGGCGCTTTTGCTGGCGTGCATCGGTTGGTACGTTTAGGGCTGTGCCCATAACGCCCATGCGTGCGCCTGCATTGATGGCGCTCATGCCTTGCGGGGTGAGTTTTGAGGGGGTTTTTACCAGCACGTCGGCCAGTTCGATAAAGGGGGTGATTTTGTCGATGTGCGAGAGCACTTGCTCTGGCGTGGTGGCTTGGTTGATTGCGCTGCTTTTTACGCGCACGAGCAAGCCTGCATCAAGCACGGGCCAAGTGCCGTAGTTGGCGGGCACTTTGCTGCGGTTGGGCAAGAGCATGTCTTGGTACCAAGCGCCCCAAATTGGCTGGTTGGTGTTGAAGGTTTTTTGTACTTTGGGGTTGGTTAAGGTGACTTTGTAGCCTGCAAGCGGGCCATGTATTTCGCCGAGTTTTTGCTGAAATGCGGCGCGGGTGCAGGCTGCGTCTGCATCGGAGAGGTTTTCTGGCGGGTCGGTGAGTTGCTCTTTGGCTGTGTAGGCGGCAATCCATTGCGCAATTTCTTGTTCGCCCAAGCAGCCTTGCCGCTGGACGGGTGCGGGCGCTGTGTTTGTTTGCTGTGTTGTGGTGCTTGCTGGTGGCTCGGGCGCTGTGGCGCAGCCTGCAATGAGTAGGGCTGTGCTGCACGCTGCAAGTATGCGGCGCGTGGGTAAAGTCAACATGGGGTAATCCTCCTGCTGGCGGATTTTAGGGTTTGTGCCTTGCGTTTACCTGAAATTTGCATGGCTTTTCGCTGCACCCCTTTTTGCATGGGGCAGTTGTGCGGGGGTGCTGCGTTGCTGGCGGGCTTTTTTTAAAACATGCCTCCGCCTAACCCTGCCATGCCGCCCATGCGTTTCATCATTTTCATCATGCCGCCGCCTTTCATTTTTTTCATCATGTCGCGCATTTGCTCAAATTCTTTGAGCAGGCGGTTTACTTCATGCACTTGCACGCCTGCACCAGCGGCTATGCGGCGTTTGCGGGTGGCTTTGATGAGCTCGGGCTTGCGGCGCTCTAGCGGGGTCATGCTGCAGATGATGCCTTCTTTGCGGCGCACTTCGCGCTCGGCTCTATCGAGGTCGGTAATCTTGGCTTTGCTGGCGAGTTGTGCGGGGAGCTTATCTACCAGGTTGCTCAAGCCGCCCATTTGCTTCATTTGCTGCAGTTGCACGAGAAAGTCGCCCAAATCAAAGCCAGTGCCGCTTTTGACTTTGGCTGCGAGTTTTTCGGCGGCTGCCATGTCTACGCCAGCGGTGACTTGTTCAACCAGCGCAACGATGTCGCCCATGCCCAAAATGCGCCCCGCGTGGCGCTCGGCATCGAATACTTCAAGGCCGTCCATCTTTTCGCTGATGCCCGCAAATTTGATGGGCGCATCTGCAATTTGGCGCACAGACAAGGCTGCGCCGCCGCGTGCGTCGCCATCGAGCTTGGTGAGCACTACGCCTGTAAGTGGCAGGGCTTCTTTAAAGGCGCGGGCGGTGTTGGCTGCGTCTTGACCCTGCATGGCATCAACTACCAGCAGTGTTTCTACGGGGTTGAGCACGGCGTGCAGGTCTTTGATTTCGCCCATCAGGGCTTCGTCAATGGCCAAGCGGCCAGCGGTATCGACCAGTAGCACATCAAAGTAGTGGCGGCGGGCGTAGTCGAGTGCGGCGCGGGCAATGTCTTGCGGCTTTTGCTCTGGTGTGCTGGGGAACCACTCTGCGCCTACTTGGTTGGTAACGGTTTTGAGCTGCTCGATGGCGGCTGGGCGATAGACGTCGCCCGAGACGGTAAGCACTTTTTTCTTGCGCTTTTCAATCAGGTGTTTGGCCAGTTTGGCGGTGGTGGTGGTTTTACCTGCGCCTTGCAAGCCCGCCATCAAAATCACGGCGGGCGGCTGGGCGGCAAGGTTGATGTCTGCCACGCCTGCGCCCATGGTGGCGGCTAGCTCACGGTTCACTATGCCTACCAACGCCTGCCCAGGCTTGAGTGAGCCGAGCACTTCTTGCCCCAAGGCTTGCTCTTTAACGCGGGCGATAAAGTCGCGCACTACGGGCAGGGCTACGTCGGCTTCGAGCAGCGCCATGCGCACTTCGCGCAGCATGTCGGACACGTTGCTTTCGGTGATACGCGCCTGCCCACTGATGGTTTTTACAAGGCGCGAGAGTTTATCGGTAAGGGCTGAGGCCATAGCGGTGCTTTCAGTCAGAGGTGGCGGTGAAAATACAAAAGGCTGTAGCGTTGCATACACGGGCGAGCTGCCGATGCCTGCAATCGCGGGAAAAACAAGCAATGCCAACAAGCAATGCGCTGGTTGCGGCTTTGCTTATTGCCAAGGCTTTAAGGCGCTAAAGTCTAGCATTCTCTTTCGCAAGAACAGTAAACTCTATGCATAGATATTGCAGCAGCCTTGCCAAGCCCTTTTGTGCTTGCCAGTTTGCTGCATTGATGCGCCTCTGGCAAACGTAGCGCCCCAAGCCTGCTTGCCCGCTGCCTGTGCTGGCCCAATACCAAAAGGATAAGAATGAAGTATCTGCTCATCATTGTGTCTTTCGGCTTGCTGACTTACCTGTCTTGGCGCTGGCTGCTGCGCTATGTGCTACGGCTATTGCAGCGGGGTTTGCCCAGTGGCATGGCACAAGCGCCAAAAAACCCGCCTCAAATGATGGTGCAGTGCCAGCACTGCGGCGTACACATTGCGCAGCAAGAAGCGTTTTACCATGCTGCCCGCCCGTATTGCTGCGCTGCGCACGCCCACGCAACCGATAGCAGCAAGCACTAATCTTCAACCCGCCAACACTTGCCGCACCATGTCTTTTTCCAACGACCACCTCAACCCGCCAACGCAAATCATGCCAGAGGTACGCTACACCGAATCTGCCCCAGCACAAAGCTGGATGCAACTCAGCCTGGAAGATGACGAGTCTTTTGCGCAAACTGATAAAAACTTCACCACCGAGCGCATCTGGTTTGGCATGATGACCACGCGGCTAGCCGTAGCCGTGTTTTTGCTTACCTTGCAAATTCTGGCTTGGTACTTGCGCGACAGCCATTACGGCTGGCTCACAGTACTTTGCGCGCTATATCTGGCTGCCACCCTCACCACACGGCTCTACATCCAGCCCGTTGCAGCAGGCCAACCTTTTGAACGCTATTGGCCCATCACCATCGGGCTAGACCTATCCATACTTTGCCTGCTGCTGTTTTTCGACCGCAGCGGCATGGCCAACTACACACCGCTACTTGCCCTGCCACCAGTCATCTGCGCCGTACTGGGAAGCTGGCGCACAACGCTGCTTACAGTGCTCCTGTCGAGCTTGCTGCTTGGTGCCAGCAGCCTGTACCAATACCACAACCGCGATTACGACGAACAAATACTGCACTACGCCATCATCACCTTATACGTACTGGCCATGCTTTTGGTGACTTCGGTACTGCACCGCCTTGTGCGCAACTACGAAGCCCAGCAAATCAAATCACTCCACAGCCAAAAGCTAGCGCGGCTACACACCCGCATTCAAGACATGGTCATGCAAAACGTACGCGACGGCGTGCTTGTTGTAGGCAGCAGCGGGCGCGTACGCGCCATCAACCAAACAGCAAAAAACATGCTGAAAATACCTGATGACACACACCTCACAGGCAAAGCATTTACCAGCATTGCCCAAATGGCTGCGCTCGAACACCTCATCAAACAAAGCTTTGAAGAAGGCGAAGGCATATCTTCGGAAGTGCTGCTATTTTCCGCAGAAGACACCCCCACCCACCTGATGGTGCGCATACAGCTATCTGCCCCACAACAAGGCAGCAACGATGAAGGCGAAGCCATTTGCCTGCTCTACCTGCAAGACATGCAAGAGCTGCAAAACCAAATACGCGCCGAAAAACTCGCCGCCATGGGGCGCATGTCAGCCGCAGTCGCGCACGAAATCCGCAACCCCTTGGCCGCCATAGGCCAAGCCGCCCAACTGCTCAACGAAGAAGCCCAGCAGCCTTTTCAACAAAAACTCAACACCATCGTCTTGGACAACGTCCAGCGCATCAACCGCATCGTCAGCGACGTGCTTGACATTGCCCGCATGCAACCCAAGCCCCTTAACGAACTCGCACTGTTGCCACTTGATAGCAGCGTACAAAAAAACTACGAAGAATGGCAAGCGCAAAACCAGCCCCAAGGCAGCCTGCAACTGCTTTGCAGCGCCCCTGCCACACCACTGCGCTTTGATGCCGAACACCTGCGCCGCATCATCTTCAACCTGCTAGACAACGCCCAACTCCACGCCCAGCAAGGCAGCAACGCCAGCATCGTCATAGCCACCAGCACCAGCCCCAAAACCGCACAACTGCACATCTGGAGCCGTGGCGCGCCCCTGCCCGACGCGGTGCAAGCACGCCTGTTTGAACCCCTGGCCGCAGGCTCAAGCCGCACAAGCGGACTGGGGCTATACATCTGCCGCGAACTCTGCCAGCGCCACCAAGCCGACATCCACTACCATCGCCTGCCACTGCAAACCCTCAACCCCAACGCCACCCCGCAAGCAGGCGCAGAAAAAGGCAACACCTTTACCATCACATTTCCCGTCGCCACAGCAGCCGCAGAAGCCGCAGCAGCCACATCAACAGACGCATCAAACGCAACAGACGCACCCCCCCACGAAAGCCAGCAGCCATGACAAACACCCCAACACCCGCAGCCCGCTTGCTCGTCATTGACGACGAACCCGACCTGCGCACCCTCTACGAACTCACCCTGCAACGCGCAGGCTACCAAGTGCAAACCGCTGCCGACGTACAACAAGCACTCGACTTGCTCCAGCAAAACCGCTACGACGCAATCATCACCGACATGCGCCTGCCCGACGGACTAGGCCTCGAACTCGTGCAATGGCTCCAAACCCAGCAACGCCCCGAGCGCAGCATCGTCATCACCGCCTACGGTTCTGCCGACAACGCCGTGCGCGCCCTCAAAGCAGGCGCTTTTGACTACCTCAACAAACCCATCAACCTGGACCAATTCCGCCAAGTCGTAGCCCAAGCCGTTGCAGCCAGCAACACACCCGCCCAGCCAAATACGGCAGAGCAAGCAAGCCCAATCACATCCACATCCACATCCACATCCACACCTGCATCCACATCCACATCCACACCTGCGCCTGCACCTGCATCCACACCCACCCCCACCGCCAACACACCTGCGCCCAGCAGCGCCGCACCCAGCGCCGCAAGCAACACCATTAGCGCCCAGCAAAACAGCGCCCTGGCCGAAATGGTAGGCTCAGGCAGCTTGATGCAGCAACTCAAAGCCACCTTGCTCAAAGTCGCCCCCAGCATGGCTCCCGTGCTCATCCTGGGCGAATCAGGCTCAGGCAAAGAACTCGTAGCCCGCGCCTTGCACCGCTGCAGCCACCGCCACCAAAGCCCCTTCATCGCAGTCAACTGCGGCGCCATCCCCGAAACCCTGCTCGAAGCCGAATTTTTTGGTGCCAAAAAAGGCGCATACACAGGCTCCGTTGCCGACCGCGAAGGCTTCTTCCAGGCAGCCTGCGGCGGCACCCTGTTCCTTGACGAAATAGGCGACTTGCCCCTATCCATGCAAGCCAAACTCCTGCGCGTCATCCAAGAGCGCCAAGTCCGCCAGCTAGGCGCAGCACAAGAAACCGCCATCGACGTGCGCATCGTCAGCGCCACCCACAAAAACCTCACCGACATGGTGCAAGCTGGCAGCTTTCGCCAAGACCTGTACTACCGCCTCAACGTCATAGACGTGCGCGTACCACCACTGCGCGAGCGCCGCCAAGACATCCCCGAACTAGCCAAAGCGCTGCTCCGCAAAATCACCGCCGACAGCGGCCAGCCCCCACCCACCATGCAGCCCGAATTTCTGCAACACCTGCAAAACCTACCCCTGGCAGGCAATGTGCGCGAACTCGAAAACACCCTGCACCGCTGCTGGGCACTTAGCGACGGCAAAGAACTCAGCGCCAACCTGCTGCACGACATCCCCCAGCAGCCAGCCCCAGCCCCAGCATCAGCACCACTATCAGCACCACCGCCAGCGAGCATTGCCACCACCACTGCCACCGCCAGCCCCGCAGAAACCACCCCAGCCAGCAGCGCACCAGCCGCCACCATCAGCAGCGAGCGCCCCTTACTTGCCGAAGAAGTCGCCTTCCCCTGCCAGCTCGACCACTTCATCAACGCCCACGAAAAAGCCCTGCTCCTGCGCGCACTCCACCAAGTCCAATTCAACCGCACCGCAGCCGCTGCACTGCTTGGGCTCAACCTGCGCCAAATCCGCTACCGCATGGAACGCCTTGGCATCATCAGCAACGACAAAACCGACGACAACCAACCAACATGAACCACTCCCCCACTGCTCAATGGCAACAAGGCTGGTGCAACCTGGCACAACACCTGCCCTCGCCCAACTACAACACACGCCCAGCCGCAACCAGCATCGACTTGCTCGTCATACACTCCATCAGCCTGCCACCTGGCCAATACGGCGGCCCCCACATCGCACAACTCTTTACCAACACACTCGACTTTGACGCGCACCCCTACTTCCAGCAAATACGCGGCCTGCAAGTCTCATCCCACTTTGTCATACAGCGCACAGGCCACATCCAGCAATTCGTCAGTTGCAACCACCGCGCATGGCACGCAGGCACATCCCACTGGCGCGGGCGCGACAATTGCAACGACCACTCCATCGGCATCGAACTCGAAGGACTCGAAGGCCACCCCTTCGAAGCAGCCCAATACCAAGCCCTGACCCAACTCGCAAAAAGCATAGCCGCGCACTACCCAATCAAACACGTCGCAGGCCACGAACACATCGCCCCTGGCCGCAAAGCAGACCCAGGCGCAGGCTTTGACTGGGCAAAATTCCAACACCTCACCGCCTGGCCTCAGCACTGGTTCCCAGAAGAAACCCACTTGCAGCAGCGCTAAAAACCAAGCTCCCCCACCGCCCGCAAAAAGCCACATCTACGCCTCTCACACCCACCCTGCGCAGCCATACGACGCCAAAGCACAACATTTCCGTGCAATATCGCACCAACAAAGCGATAATTTTTTGCATTCGTGCGCACTTACTCTCATAATCCTCCCTCAGGAAAGCGTCATGTCTACAGGGAACAAAGGCACCTCACCCACACCCGTTCTAAACAACCGCATCGGGCTTACACAGCCCGCAGGTGGTTTGTTCCCCCCACATTTCTCTAGCGCCTTGCAGCGCACACCCCACACACCCGCACCAGCAGCGCAAACACACGCCCGCCGCCCATCTGCGCCTCTGGCCGCCTCCCCCATTCATAACATTGCACTTACTCGCAAACGCAAACGCAATGTCATGAATCATTACCGACCAGCATCCGCGTCGGCAATGTTCCTTGCCCCCATGACCATCAAGGAGATATTCCATGGCAACTGCGAAAAAACCGGCTGCTAAAAAAGCCGAACCCGTGAAAAAAACAAGCACTGCAAAAGCAGTAAGTGCCCCCCAAAAAACAGCTCCCGTCAAAGCTGTTGCAAAACCTGTTGCAAAAGCAGTGGCAAAACCTGCCGCCAAACCAGCAGTGAAAACAGCAGCAAAAGCGGCCGTAAAAGCCCCTGCAAAACCAGCCGCAAAAGCAGCCGCCGCAAAGCCTGCCACCAAAGCCACAGCCAAACCTGTAGCCGCACCTGCAGCAAAAAAAGCAGCAGCAAAACCCGCAACAAGCAAAGCAGCCGCAAAACCCGCTGCCAAAGCAGTTGCTAAACCTGCGGCTAAACCCGCCACCAAAGCCGTAGCCAAAACAGCAACCAAGGTCGCTGCAAAACCTGCTGTAACAAAAACCCCAGCCAAACCCACTGCCAAAGTTGCCGCAAAACCTGCTGCTACAAAAGCCGTAGCCAAAACAACAGCCAAGCCCGCAGCCAAAAAAGTTGCCGCTAAGCCAGCAGCACCAAAAGCCGCCGCAAAAAAAGCAGCAGTAAAACCAGCCGCAGCCAAAGCAGCAGCCAAGCCCGTTGCGGCAAAAGCCACGGCTAAACCCGCTGCTAAACCTGCTGCTAAACCTGCTGCCAAAACTGTGGCCAAACCCGCCGCTAAAGCCGTTGCAAGCAAAGCAGCCGCCAAAACCGTTGCTGCAAAAAAAGCACCTGTGAAAAAAGCCGTTGCAAGCCCCGTTGCAGCCAAAGCCATCGCCCAGGCAGCGCCTAAAAAAGCCCCTGCCAAAGTGGCCGTTGCATCAAGCACCCCAGCACGAACCAAGCTCAGCCCCCAAGCCGCTTGGCCTTTCCCCAAAGGTGTAAAACCTTGATTGCACTTGCGCCATGCCAGAGAAAAATCTGGCATGGCGTATGCATTTATGCCTGGGCATTGCACCAGGCTTTTTTATGCGCTCGCCTTGGTGCATCATTTGCTCTTTGCGCATCTGGCAAAAAGCACCACAGCCACACAAATCGCCGAATTTGCGGGCAACTTGCACACTGGCGAGTAAACTACAGTGTTTCATACTGCGTTTTACAGTGATTTTTTCCTGACTTGACATGCGCCTATCGCGTAAAGCACCGCCTTTACCCAACGCATGCACACCCCGCAAATCCCACTACTGAACGCCGACAGCACTCAAGGAATACTGCTTATGACCAGCAAAAGAAACAAAGGGCTAGGTCGCGGGCTGGAAGCATTGCTCGGCCCGAAAGCCCCCGATATATCGCGCATCATCACCGAAAACGGCGAAACCGATTTAGCCAGACAACCTGCAACACTGCCTTTGCTGCAACTCGTGCCAGGCCAATACCAGCCCCGCATCCATATGGACGAAGGCGCCCTATACGAGCTGGCTGAAAGCATCAAAGCCCAAGGCATCATGCAACCCATACTGGTGCGCTTGCTCGAAGACGAAACCGCGCAAATCCAGCGCCAAAGCGCCGCCAAAGAAGGCCGCAAGCTACCCGCCAACACGCCGCTGTACGAAATCATTGCAGGCGAACGGCGCTTTCGCGCAGCCCATTTGGCTGGATTGAGCGATGTGCCCGTTTTGGTGCGCAACGTTTCCAACGAAGCCGCCGCAGCCATGGCGCTCATTGAAAACATGCAGCGCGAAGACCTCAACGCGCTCGAAGAAGCGCAAGGCTTGCAGCGCCTCATCAACGAATTTGGCATGACCCACGAGCAAGCAGCGCAGGCAATAGGCCGCAGCCGCAGCGCCGCTAGCAACCTGCTACGCTTGCTGCAACTGGCGCAGCCCGTGCAAACCATGCTCATGGCTGGCGACCTCGACATGGGGCACGCCCGCGCCCTGCTCAGCTTGGATAAAGCCGTGCAAATCAACGCTGCCAACACCATCAGCAGCAAGAAACTCTCGGTGCGTGAAGCAGAAACTCTGGTAAAAAAACTCAGCGCAAACGCCAGCCCTTCAGCGCAAAAAGCAAAAAAAGAAAAATCTGCCGACGTGCGCAGCGTAGAAACCGAACTCTCCGACTTGCTTGCAGCCGAAGTTGAAATTCGTATCAAAAAGCGTGTGAAGCGACGTGGCAAACTCGAGGAAGTAGGCGAGCTGGCAATCCAGTTTGGCTCGCTTGATGCGCTCAATGGCCTGATTGAACGCCTGCGCCGCTAGCTGGCAGCACGCGCTGGCACAGCGTAGCAGCGCCATCCAAAGATGCTGCAACACCCCGCGCGCCTCATAGCCCAAACCGCCTACCCAAAGCCGCAACCACCTGTTGCAGTGCGTACAACAAAAAACGAACTACAACAATTATTTAACACCGCTCCAGCCCTATTTGCCTATACTGGAGGCGTTGCTATTTATTTGTGCAGCTTTCTATTGTCTCCTCCACCGTGCTAATTGGTGGATTCAGTCCCAGCCTGTAAAAAGGCTGGGACTTTTTTTATGCCCCGCGCCCCATGCTTTCTAGCAACTGAAATGCAGCCACGCTTGGCAAATCCACTTCCATAACCGCATAGCAAGCTGCACCCGTATAAAGCCACTTCATAAGAAAACAAGTTTTTAAGTGATATGCTTCGCGCACTTCTTAACCTCTTTGGAGATTTTATGCAACACCCATTCTCACGCCATGCACTGGCTTTGGCAGCCACCACTTTGGCAGCTGGCTTGCTAGTAGGCTGCGGCAAGCAAGATGCCGCAACCCCCGCAGCAAGTGCGGCCGCTTCAGCTCAACCAAGCCCATCGGCACAAGCCACAGACGGCAAGCGGCTGGTATTGGCTTTAATGGGCGAGCCTGAGCAAGGCTTCGACCCCATCAAAGGCTGGGGGCGCTATGGCAACCCGCTATTTCAATCCACCTTGCTCAAACGCACCGACAAACTCGAAATGGAGGGCGACCTCGCTACCGAATGGACGCTATCGGCCGATAAAAAAACATGGACCGTCACCATCCGCGATGACGTGAAATTCTCCGACGGCACCCCGCTTACAGCCGAAGACGTAGCCTTTACCTTTGAAACAGGCAAAAAAGCCGCTGGCGTTTTGGACTTAAACAGCATGGAAAGCGCCAAAGCACTCAACCCCACCACGGTTGAAATCAAACTCACCAAACCACACATCACCTTCCTCAACAGCATGGTCACCATCGGCATCGTGCCCAAACACGCCTACCAAGCCGACTACTCCGAAAAGCCCATGGGCTCGGGTCCCTTCCAGTTTGTAACCTGGGACAAAGGCCAACAACTGGTCATCGAACCCAACCCGCACTACTACGGCAACAAATCCCCCTTTGAGCGCATCACCCTGCTCTACACAGGCGAAGACGCCTCCATTGCAGCCGCGCGTTCAGGGCAAGCACAAATCGCCGTAGTCACGCCATCTGTGGCAGGCACAATACCTGCTGGTATGGAGCGCTTAGTCGTTCAATCGGTAGACAACCGTGGCATCTTGTTTCCCATGCAACCAGCAGGGCGCAAAACCGCTGACGGCAAACCCATCGGCAACGACGTAACCGCCGACCCCGCCATCCGCCAAGCCATCAACATCGCCATCGACCGCAAAAAACTCACCGAAGGCGTACTCGGCGGCTACGGCACACCCGCCTGGGGCGTAGCCGACGGCCTGCCCTGGGACAACCCCGAACAACGCCTGCCCGACAGCGACATAGAAGGCGCAAAAGCCATCCTCAAGCAAGCTGGCTGGGTTGAAAAAGACGGCAAACTCAGCAAAAACGGCAAACCTGCCCGCTTCAGCATGCTCTACCCTGCCAACGAAAACGTACGCCAATCGCTGGCACTGGCCGTAGCCGACATGATTAAGCCGCTAGGTATCCAAGTGGACATTGCAGGCAAAAGCTGGAACGAAATCGACCGCGAAATGCACAGCAGCGCCGTCCTGTTCGGCTGGGGGCTCACACGACCCGCTTGAGATTTACAACCTCTACAGCACAAAAATGGCAGGCATCGAGTACTACAACGCAGGCTACTACAGCAACCCCACCGTTACCCAACACCTGGACAAAGCCCAACAAGCCAACAGCTTCGAAGAATCACTCCCCCACTGGAAAAACGCCATGTGGGACGGCAAAACAGGCTTTGGTATGAAAGGCGACTCAGCTTGGGCATGGATGGTCAACCTCCAGCACATCTATTTCGTCAACAAATGCCTCGACATCGGCCCACGCCAAATTGAGCCACACGGTCACGGCTACCCCATCACCTGGAACATGCAAGACTGGAAGTGGACTTGTAAATAAACAGCCACGCCCGCGTCAAACGCGCCAGCGCCCCACACGCCATTTCATGGCAGTGGGGCGCTTTGCTTTAACTATCTACACAAGCCCTAGTAATTCAGACCAATCAACCTAGAAAAAACAACATGAAATTATATGAAGTTTAAAAAAATCGTCTTAAACGATGTAATATGGAACACTTCTTATTTTTAAATAGCTTCGGAGGAGATTCTTCTTATGAAACTTTTACGCAAACCCACTGCAGCAGCCGTTTTTACCTTGCTAGCGGCTACTGGCATCAGCACACTTTCGCCCGTGGCACAAGCTGCCCCTGGTCGCCGCATCGTTTTAGCCGTTAAAGGCGAGCCACAACAAGGCTTTGATCCCATCAAAGGATGGGGTCGCTATGGCAACCCTTTGTTTTATTCCACCTTAATCAAACGCAATGCAAAACTTGATTTGGTAGGCGATTTGGCAACGAAATGGTCACTCTCGGCCGATGGTAAAACCTGGACTATCAACCTGCGAGAAGGCGTGAAATTTGCAGATGGCAAGCCACTCACAGCCGAAGATGTTATTTACACATTCGAAACCGCCAAAAAATCAGCTGGTTTGATTGACCTGAATGTAGTTGAAAGCGTGCGCGCGCCCAACCCTTCTACCGTTGAAATCAAGCTCAAAGAGCCACGCATTACTTTCCTGAACAGACTAACCACTCTGGGCATTGTGCCCAAGCACGCTTATAACGACGCTTTTGGCAACACGCCAATGGGTTCAGGTCCGTTTAAATTCGTCTCCTGGAGCAAAGGCCAGCAGCTTATTGTTGAACCCAACTCCCAGTATTACGGCAACAAATCTGGCTTTGAGCGCATCACCTTCCTGTTTACTGAAGAAGATGCTTCACTTGCAGCAGCGCGCGCTGGCCAACTACATCTGGTAGCCGTGCCACACGGCTTTGCCAATCAAGTGCCATCCAAAATGAAGCTCTCTGTTGCCAAATCGGTTGATAACCGCGGCATCATGTTCCCCATGCAGCCTGCTACTGGCCGCAAAACAGCCGACGGCAACCCAATCGGCAATGACATCACCTCAGACGCTGCTATCCGCAAAGCCATCAACATTGCAATCAACCGACAAGCATTGGCTAAAGGCGCGCTCAATGGCTACGGCGCACCTGCCTGGGGCTCTGCCGACGGGCTGCCGTGGGACAACCCGCAGCAGCGCATGTCAGACAGTGACATGGCTGCAGCCAAAGCCATACTCAAACAAGGTGGCTGGGTAGAATCTGGTGGCAAACTCACCAAAAACGGCAAAGAAGCACGTTTCCCCCTGCTGTACCCAGCAAGTGACAGTACGCGGCAAGCTCTTGCATTGGCAACAGCAGACATGGTGCGCCCACTGGGCATTACCATGGAGCTCGCTGGCAAAAGCTGGGATGACATCAAACGCGAAATGCACAGCAGCGCCGTTATGTTTGGCTGGGGCTCACACGACCCCATTGAGGCCTACAACCTGTTTCATGCCTCTTACGCTGGCAAAGAGTATTACAACCCAGGCTTTTACCAAAACTCCACAGTTTCTGCCCACCTTGACGCAGCCGAACGCTCCACATCGTTTCAGGCATCGCTGCCTCACTGGAAAAAAGCCCAATGGGACGGCAAAACAGGCTACGGCATGAAGGGTGATGCCGCTTGGGCATGGCTGGTTAATCTGGACCACCTCTACTTTGTAGACAAATGTCTGGACATTGGCCCGCGCCAAATTGAGCCGCACGGCCACGGTTTTCCTGCTACATGGAACATGCAAGACTGGAAGTGGACTTGTAAATAAAAACGCAGGATGACGCACTGGCAAGAGCGTAAAAAAGCCACTTGCCTTGCGCCAAAACCCCCATGCGCCTTGCGTGCATGGGGGGTATTAGCAATACAGCTCCGTCCTTGGCGCTACCCAAGCGCACACACAGCACAAATCAAAATCGCACCAGATTGCGTTTTCATATGAAAATTTAAGACCGAAGCGAAATATGAGCTTAAATGAATATATGATTACGCCACTTTTTAAAAAGGACGTGTGATGAAAAAACTTTTCTCCTCTACCAAAATCGCCTTGGGCGTGGCCGCAATCACTGGCGGCATTCTGGCTGGTGCAGTGCCTGCAAAAGTGCAAGCTGCTCCATTGAAACGTCTCGTGCTGGCTGTAAAAGGCGAGCCCGAGCAGGGTTTTGACCCCATCAAAGGCTGGGGCGAATATGGCCACCCATTGTTCCAGTCCACACTCATCAAGCACGATGCCAACCTCAAGCTGGTGGGTGACTTGGCTACCAAGTGGGAGCTTTCTTCTGACCAGCGCACTTGGACTATTACCCTGCGCGACGGTGTGAAGTTTGCCGATGGCAAGCCACTGACAGCCGAAGACGTTGCCTTTACTTTCCAGACTGGCAAATCTTCCGCAGGTCTGGTTGATTTAAGCGCACTTGAAAGCGCCACTGCCGTTGATGCAAAAACCGTGCAACTGCGCCTGAAAAAGCCGCAAATCACTTTCACCCACATCATGACAACGCTGGGCATTGTGCCCAAGCATGCTTACGGTGACGGCTATGCCAAAGCGCCTGTTGGCTCTGGCCCCTTCAAGTTTGTTTCCTGGTCTGCTGGCCAGCAACTCATTGTTGAGCCTAACCCGCACTACTACGGCAACAAGCCCAGCTTTGAGCGCATTACCTTCCTGTTTACAGCTGAAGATGCCACGCTGGCGGCTGCCCGCGCAGGTCAAGTGCAACTGGCTTCTGTGCCCAATACGTTTTCTGGCAGCACTCTAGGCAGCATGAAGCGCGTTATTGCCAAATCGGTTGATAACCGCGGCATCATGTTCCCCA
>RRZU011856584.1_pt1 | contig 16384 bp, 13 predicted proteins | sample 2165561 | NCBI WGS metagenome assembly RRZU01 (sample SAMN10456909, study PRJNA506462) | wastewater metagenome | isolation source: wastewater sludge | place: USA: Moscow, Idaho
CAAATAAACCGATTGCAGCGATTGCAACTTTTTTGAAGTAGTTTAATGATTTCATAAGAATGAATTTTTGTTAATTATTGTTTCACAAATCTACTTTCCAATCGGACTTCCCGAAATAAGGCATTTGCCGTATTTTTAATTTTCATTGATAAAACAAACTAATTCCTTACTTTTGTTTCTATGACTTCTACCGACAAAAGATTATATCTTATTGATGCCTACGCAATGATTTTCCGTGGGTATTTTGCTTTCATAAAAAATCCACGAATCTCTACAAAAGGGATTAATACATCAGCAATTTTCGGATTTACAAATTCGCTGATAGAATTAATCAAACGGGATCGTCCTACACATTTGGCTGTGGTTTTTGATGTCGGAAGAACCAATATCCGCCACGAAGATTTTACAGAATATAAGGCTAACCGACAGGATACTCCGGAACCGATTCTTATTGCAATTCCTTACATCCACAGAATTCTGGAAGCGATGCACATCCCGATTCTTGGTGTAGAAGGATATGAGGCCGATGATGTCATAGGAACCATAGCTTGCAAAGCAGAAAAACAGGATTACAATGTTTTTATGGTGACGCCAGACAAGGATTTTGCACAGTTGGTCACCGATAAAATTAAAATCTATAAACCAGGACTGAAAGGTGGCGACATCGAAATTCTGGGTGTCGAAGAAGTGAAAGCCAAATATGAGATTAATGATCCGAAACAAATCATCGATTATCTTGGAATGATGGGAGATGCCGTGGACAATATTCCTGGGTTGGAAGGCGTTGGTGAGAAAACAGCCAAGAAATTTATTCAGGAATTCGGTTCAATGGAAAATCTTTTGGCTAATACGCATACACTGAAAGGCAAGCTTAAAGAAAAAGTTGAGGCCAGTGCAGAAAGAGGCTTATTATCTAAAAAATTAGCTACAATCCTTTGCGATGCACCCATCGAATTTAAAGAAGAACAATATAATCTTGAAGTTCCTGATTTTGATAAAGTGAAGGAAGTATTTGACGAGCTGGAATTCCGGAGATTATACGAAAATCTTTATCGTGCCTTTGCCAACAAAGAGTACGTGGAAGAACTGATGGAAGGTGATGATGATAAAATTAAAATTACCGAAGTTGTAGACGGCACTGTAACTGCCCATAAAAATGGAACGATGGATCTGTTTGCCACTTTTGAGCAATTGGAACAAGCCACTACCACTAAGTCTACCATTACGGAAAATGACCATCTTTACCAATTCGTAGACACACCAAAAGCGCAGAGAATCTTGGTGGAAAACCTTCTGAAGCAAAAAGCTGTTTGTTTCGATACAGAAACTACATCTCTAAATGAGTTGGAGGCCGAGCTTATTGGGATGAGCTTTTGCTACAAAAAAGGATTGGCATATTATGTCCCGATGTCGAATAATCAGGAAGAAGCGCAGAAAACAATAGAACTTTTCCGACCTTTCTTTGAAGATCAGAATGTCTTGAAAATTGCTCATAATCTGAAATACGATTACAAAGTACTGAAAAACTATAACATAGAAGTCGAAGGAAAATTGTTCGACACTATGGTTGCACATTATCTGTTGAATCCTGATGGACGACACGGAATGGACTACCTATCCGAAATGTATCTGGACTACAAACCGGTTTCTATAGAATCATTAATTGGAAAAAAAGGAAAAAATCAGCGGACGTTGCGTGACGTAGATGTTCAAACACAGACAGATTATGCTGCAGAAGATGCCGATGTAACGTTTCAGCTGTACGAACTATTTGCGCCACAACTTGCTAAGGAAAATCTGGAAGACCTTTTCTACAATGTCGAAATGCCATTGATGAAAGTCCTCGCAAAAATAGAATTAACCGGTGTAAGACTGGACAACAACTGGCTGGCTCAGGAAAGCAAAGACCTTGAAAATGATCTGAAAATACTGGAATCCAAAATATTTGAATTGTCCGGAGAAGAGTTCAATATGAACTCGCCGAAACAGTTGGGAGAGATTCTTTTCGAAAAAATGCAACTGGATCCTAAGGCGAAAAAAACAAAAACCGGCCAGTATGCTACTTCGGAAGATGTTCTTCAGAAGCTATCTTCCAAGCACGAAATTATACCACAAATATTGGAATACAGAACATTACAGAAGTTAAAATCCACTTATGTAGATGCATTGCCGGGTCAGATTGATAAAAAAGATGACAGAGTTCATACTAATTTTTCTCAGACCACAGCTGCAACCGGAAGATTGGCTTCCGTTAATCCAAATCTGCAAAATATCCCGATCCGAACTCTCAGAGGACAGCAGATCCGTGGCGCATTTGTTTCCGATGAAGGCAAAAAAATCATCTCTGCCGATTATTCTCAGATCGAACTGAGGTTAATTGCAGAAATTTCTGGCGAACAAAATATGATTAAAGCGTTCCAAAACGGAGAAGACATCCACGCATCCACAGCTGCAAAATTGTTTAATATTCCGCTTGAAGATGTTACCAAAATTCAAAGAAGTCAGGCAAAAACGGTAAATTTTGGAATCATTTATGGTCAGGGTGCATTTGCTTTGGCAGAACAGACCGGACTTTCCAGAACCGAAGCTAAAAAGATGATTGATTCTTATTACGAGACGTATCCGCGTTTGAAAGAATATATGGCTGAACAAGTTAAAAAAGCTCAAGATTTTGGGTATGTAGAAACTATTCTTGGTAGAAAACGTCATTTGAAAGATATTAATTCCAGCAATTTTGTTGTCAAAGCACACGCTGAAAGAAACGCTGTGAACGCGCCAATCCAGGGAAGTGCAGCCGACATCATTAAACTCGCAATGATAAAAATCGACAGTGAACTTGAAACTCAAAATCTTCAAACCAAAATGTTGCTGCAGGTGCACGATGAATTGCTTTTCGAATCTCCATTAGAGGAATTGGAAACGGCAAAAGCTTTAATCAAAAAAGAAATGGAATCCGCTTTTCCGACCAATGTTCCGCTATTGGTGGAAGTTGGTGTGGGCGATAATTGGCTGGAAGCGCATTAATCATATAAATAATTACAGATAATAATTTTAAAAAAAATTATGAAAGCAGTCGTTTTTTACGAACACAACGCCGAAAAATCAATGGATGAATTTATGGCCGTTTTTCCAAAACACGAAGCCTTTGAAGCAGAATTTTTAAAATCCGGGAAAGTTTTGGGAACCGGCGCGTTTGCTAATCCTGGGGAAGGTGCAATGGCGATTTTTGTCGATAAAAAGGCTGCCGAGGATTTCGTCAATGGTGACCCTTTTGTACAGGAAGGACTGATTGCAAAAGTAACCATCAAAGAATGGAACGATGAATTAGCCTAAAAGCATCATTATTATGATTTCACAGATAATTCCAAAGCTACCTTTTACGAATAAGAAAAAGACCAAAGATTATTATTGCGATTTGGGATTCGAGTTCGTTGCAGATTATGACCACTACCTGATTGCAACATATAATGATTCGGAATTGCATTTCTTTGAATTTAAGGAACTAATGCCGGAAAAATCCGATTTTATGCTTTATCTGAAAATATCAAGTAATATTGATAAGTATTATGATCTCGTGAAATTAACGACATAAAAATTCATCCAAACGGAAAGCTAGAAACCAAACCTTGGAATATGAAAGAATTTTCCCTGATTGATCCGGACGGAACACTGCTTACGTTTGGTGAGAAAATTTAAAATAGTTGTAACAATCATTTTATAACCACGACTTAATAATCAAATAACTTTTATGAACAATATAAAACTATACGGCTTTTTGCTGGGCGTTGCATTACTGAACAGCTGTGCCTCGACTAAAAACTTCTCCTATGACGGAAAAGGATTCAAAGATGCATACAACAGCATCACATCTGCAGAATTGAAAGAAAACCTTTATGTGATTGCTGATGACAAAATGGAGGGAAGAGACACCGGAAGCGCTGGACAAAAAAAAGCAGGCGAATACATGATAGAGCAGTACAAGAAAAACGGCATCGGTTTTCCACCAGCTTTGGGCTCATACTATCAAAAAGTTCCTTCTGAATCCATGAAAAAATACGGTGAAACCCTTCCGGATTCCGAAAATATTTTAGCGTTTATAGAAGGTTCTGAAAAACCAAATGAAATTATTGTAGTTTCTGCTCATTATGACCACGTTGGGATGAAAAAAGGTGAAGTGTATAACGGAGCAGATGATGACGGAAGCGGAACTGTAGCAGTAATGGAAATTGCTGAAGCTTTTCAGGAAGCCAAAAGAAAAGGCTATGGTCCAAAACGCTCGATTCTTTTTCTGCACGTAACAGGTGAAGAACACGGATTATTTGGCTCAGAGTATTATTCCGATCATCCTATTTTTCCTCTCGCCAATACTGTTGCTGATCTTAACATTGATATGATTGGACGTGATGACCCGGAAAACAGAGGAAAGCAATATGTTTATGTAATTGGTTCCGAAATGCTAAGCACACAATTAAAAAAAATCAATGAAGCTGCCAATGACAAAACTGTAAAACTAGAGCTTAACTACAAATATGATGATCCAAAAGATCCTCAGAGATTGTATTACAGATCAGACCATTATAATTTTGCAAAACACAATATACCTGTAGCTTTTTTCTTTGATGGCATCCACGAGGATTATCATAAACCGACTGACACGCCGGATAAAATTGATTATGAGTTACTGACAAAACGTACAAAACTTGTTTTTACTACGGCTTGGGAACTTGCCAACAGACCTGAAAGAATTATTGTTGATGGGAAAAACACAAGATAAAATTGTAGTTATAAATACTAAAAAAGCAACTCAGCCGAGTTGCTTTTTTTATGAAAAATCATTGTTTTTGATTTCCGGATTTTCTAAAAACTTATAGAGATAGGGCGCTTTGTTAGCAGAGCCTGTATAATGTTTTTCCAACCTTTCCAAAATATTGAGACTCAGCATTTTTCTCTGAAAATTATTTCTTCTCAAAGGTTCACCAAGTATGGCTTCATACAGATGCTGCAATTCCTTCATAGTAAACTTATCCGGTAGCAGATTGCTTCCCATCACCTGATAATCAATATTTTTTCTGAGATACAGCAAACCTTTCTCTATCATTTCCTGATGGTCAAAAGCCATATTCGGTAGTTTGTCAATATCAAACCATTGGCACACTTCATTAAATGAATCTGGGAAAGTATAGGTAAGTGTATAATCTATCAAGGCGCAATAACCTACAGATATGAAACGCTGATAGATCCAGTGGCTTTTATCTACTTCAATGTTTTTATTTTCCAGCAATTTCTGATGGACATTATTCTCAGTTCTTTTGATATCACCAAATGTGTAAAATTGTTCCAGAAAAACATCGGAAAGATGGGTTCTTTCGTACAGTGTTCTAGCTGCTGCATCATTAAGATTCTCATCATTGAATATAAAACCACCAGGAACAGACCAAAGATCTAGGTCGTGATACTTCAGCAACAGCACTTTGAGTGAGTCTTTATGAAAACCAAAAATAACGCAGTCTACAGAAACATGATCTACAAAATCTTTTGTGTCAATTAGCTCTTTAAGATTGGTCTTAATTTTTTTGTTTTCGGTCATTGGTTACTATAGTTTTATTTAGAAAAAATGTGAGTCCAAATATAAATAATAATGGCATAATAATGTATAAAGGATAAAAATTGCTCATTTTTCCATGAAACATCATAGCCATATACAGAGATCCTAATGAACTCCCTAATGAAGAAAATATCACAACTACCGAAATAAAAAGGTGTGTTTTGTTGGTTGGTATTCTGTTGAGAACTTCAGAATTATAAAGAGGATATAAGGGCGAGAGAAATAAACCCGTAAAAGGTATCAGAATAATGAGAATCCATCTGGAGCTGCTGTAAAAAAACGTAATGAGCAACTGCGAAATTCCTAAAATTATAAAAATTGAAACCAAGCAACTTATTACGAATTTAAACCAATGAATTTTTAAAATCAACCTACTGGTTGCAAGCCTCCCCATAAATGAAAATAATGCTAAAAATGCGGACGATTGTAATGCAAAATAGGAATTAACCTTCAAATTATTTTGATAAAAGCTTGGCAACCACGAATTGAAGCTTTGCTCAACAAAAACCAGTAAAAATATAATACAAAAAAAAATGAGAATTCTGGGAGTTCGTAAAAAAGATAATCCACCAGTAAACTCGCTTTTCTCGGCATTACTCTGTTCAATTGCAGTTTTTTTTAAAAGTATAAGTGTGACGATACTTAGCACAGCTATAATCCAAAATCCGAATTTCCAATATGCCGCATAATCACTGGAAAGAAGACTTCCAAAACCAATATTAACTATAAAAATACCAATCATAAAAGAAGCTTCTACACGACTCATTGTACTGGCGAGCTGCTCATCTTTAAAATTATCTTTTATGATACTGAAAACGGAAATCTTGGCAAGCGCAAAACTAACGCCAACGATACTGAGCCAGATTTTAAAAAACCAAAAAGCATCTACCAGTGGAAGTGCAATACAGCTTAGGATGATAAAAACTAGAGAAAATATAAGTGCGTTTTTATTACCGGTTCTTCTGATGAGATTAACACAAAACAGCGAAACCACCGCCATTGGAATATCTTTGAAAGATTCCAAAAAGCCGAGACCTTTGTAGGAAATGTGCTGTGAAAGCTGTAGGATGATTACACCCATACTATTTAGCAAAATCGAGAATATCAAAAAGCTTAATATGAGCGGTACTGTAATTTTGTTATTGTTAATGTTCATTATTAAGCTCTTAACTTATTTTTAACATTGGTTATAGTTTTTGGGGATTTCAAATATAATAAAAATAATAGAAAAGTGTATATCGCTAACTTCTAAATTCACGATAAATAAAGAGATTTTCAATCTTTTTGTTTTTTTTTTTTGATATATCAAAAAAAAGGATATTTTTATTGTCTCAATATGAGATTAACAAAAATTAATTAAAATATGAACTTAAAGTATTCAAAATGTCTCGGGTTAGCAGCTGTATTATATTTTACGGCCAATTACTCAGCGCAGCAACGGGTAAGTGATACAGCTTCTAAAGAAAAAACGATAGAAGAAGTAGTAGTTATCGGTTATGGGACTCAAAAGAAAAGCAACGTGACAGGAGCCATCGCAAGTATCAAAGCTTCAGATATTGAAGATATTCCTGCGGGCAAACCAGAACAAGTACTGCAGGGTAGAGCTGCGGGTGTCTCTGTGGTAACTAATTCTGGACAACCAGGATCTGGCGCTACGGTAAGAATCCGAGGTCTTACTAGTTTTGGTGCAGGTGGAAATGATCCAATGTGGGTTGTGGACGGAATCATAGTAGATGGAATTGGCTGGTTAAATCAATCTGATATTGAAAGTATCGAAGTTTTAAAAGATGGTGCATCATCTGCAATATATGGAGTAAGTGCTGCTAGAGGTGTTGTTCTAGTAACCACAAAGAAGGGAAAGAAAGGCGTTTTGAGTTTAGCTTATAACGGAAGTTATGGGACATCACAAGCCGCACGAAAATTAGATTTATTAAATGCTACACAGTATGCTACAATAATTAATGAAGGATTTGCAAATGATAATTCTCCCATTAGATTTGCAAATCCAAGTATGTCTGGTATCGGAACGAATTGGCAAGATACAATATTCAACACTGGAGACAGACAATCACACGAAATAAGCATCAATGGTGGAAATGATAAGTCTACTTACTATGCGTCATTTGGTTATTTCGATCAAACTGGTATTGTAATGGGCGACATATCAAATTACAAAAGAATCAATGCCCGTTTAAATTCTACACATAAAGTGCTAGATGTTCTAACAGTAGGTCAAACATTTCTATACACCCATCAGAAGAGTCAGGGAATCGGAGTTAATGAAACATTTGGTGGCCCACTAAGTTCAGCCATTAACCTAGATCCTACTACACCTGCTGTGGTTACCGACTGGTCACAAGTTAATCCAGCGAATTATACCAATGCCTATATTATTAGGGATGCAAACGGAAATCCTTATGGGATATCACCTTGGGTAAATCAGGAAATGTCTAATCCATTAGCATATCGACATACACAAAAAGGTAGATATGGTTGGTCAGATGATTTTGTTGGAAATGTATTTGCTGAGCTTAAACTTACAGAAGGTTTAACTTTCAAAACCACATTAAACGGAAAAAAATCTTATTGGGGCAGCCAGGGATTTACACCTAAGTTCTACTTAAGCCCAACTCTCGGGAATTTAGTTAATAATAACTTGAATAGAGTGACACAGACTAAATTTGAATGGAGTATGGAAAACACATTAAGCTACCAAAAGAGACTAGGTGACCATAATTTTAATATTTTGCTGGGACAGGGAGTTTACAGATATAATATTGGTTCGGGTGAAAGTGTTACTTACAGTAATATACCTGTAGAAAACTGGTACGAAGCAGCATTTTACGCAGTTGATGCCAAAAGTATTACAGCCAGTGCCTGGGACACCGCACAAACAAGAAGAGCATCTTATTTTGGAAGATTTATTTATGATTATCAAGACAAATACCTATTTACAGGTACATTTAGAAGAGATGGATCATCTAAGTTTTTAAAATACTGGGGGAATTTCCCATCTTTTTCAGCAGGATGGAATGTACATAAAGAAGGATTTTGGAAAGATAATGACATCATCAATACTTTAAAAATCCGTGGAGGATACGGAGTCTTAGGTAACGATGCAATTGACGATTTTATGTATAGAAGTTCTCTTGTCTCAGGAAGCAATTATCCAAATGGAGAAATAGATCCTACTATAATTATTGGTTATAGTCCAAACACATTAGGAAACCCTAATCTGAAATGGGAGGAGACTGCACAGAGTGATATAGGAGCAGATATTCGATTCCTAAATGATTTTACTTTAGGCTTTGATTATTATTATAAAAAAACTAAGGATATCCTTCGTCGTGTAGCCATTCCTGGTTATGTTGGCGTGCCTACCGATCCATTTTCCAACATTGGTGATATGGAAAATAAGGGTATGGAATTCGAGTTAGGCTATAAGAAAAACTGGCAGGATTTCAGTCTATCTATAAATGGGAATTTTTCTGCCAATAAAAACAAAGTTTTACGTCTAGAAGATGATGTAGAATGGAGAGAATTTGCTAGTCTACATTCTATGGGACCTGTTTCTAGATTGCAAGTTGGTAAACCTGTTGGGACATTCTATGGTTATACCTACAGTGGTGTATTCCAAAATCAAGAGCAGATCAATTCCTACACAAATGGTAATGGAGATTTGATAATTCCAAATGCAAAACCAGGAGATTTCATTTGGCAAGATAGTAACGGGGACGGAAAAATAACCCAGGACGATATGGTAGATATTGGAAGTTCTCTTCCTAAATTCACTTATGGTTTTACGGTGAATATGAATTACAAAAACTTTGATTTAATGGTTTTCGCGCAAGGACAGGGTGGCAATATGCTACTTCAAGGTCTTAGAAGATTGGATATGCTGGATGCCAATTATCAAACCGCTATTCTTAACAGATGGACAGGAGAGGGCTCTACAAATGATAATCCTAGACTTACTCGTAACGACCCAAATGGCAACTATACAAAAATGTCAAAATATTATCTACAGAAAGGAGATTATATATCTTAAAGTCAAGCAGCAGGTAAAGCATCTGTCCAAGGAAGACTATCGTTCCATCAAGGAATTATGTCATATTGCAAAGAATCTTACTAATCAGGCAATCTATAACATCAGACAGCATTACTTTGCAGAAGGCAAGTATCTCAATTATGAGAAGAACTATGCACTTCTGAAGTCGTCTGATAACTATAGAACGCTTAATTCCAATATGGCACAGCAGATACTGAAGGAAGTAGATGGTTCATTTAAATCATTCTTTGGTCTTCTTAAAAAGGCAAATCAAGGAAAGCATGCACTTAAGGACTGCAGACTTCCACGCTATCTTCCAAAGGATGGATATACTACACTCGTCATTGGATTTGTAAGACTTAAAGGGAATAAGCTCATACTTCCATATTCAAACAGCTTCAAAAAGACACATAAGGCTGTTGAGATTACTATTCCACCTATACTGCTTGATAAGAAAGTGAAGGAAATACGTATCATACCAAAGGCAGATGCCAGGTTCTTTGAAATTCAATATATCTATGAAGCTGAATGCATTCAAAGGAATCTCAATACAACAAATGCACTGGCATTAGATCTTGGTATCAATAATCTTGTCACTGGAGTATCAAGTAAAGGTGAAACATTCATCATCGATGGAAGAAGACTGAAGTCCATTAACCAGTGGTTCAATAAGAAAAATGCAAGATTACAGTCCATCAAGGATAAGCAGCATTTTGGAAAGAAGACAACCAACAGACAGAAGGCAATAGCACGCAGGCGTAACAATAGAATAAATGACTACATGAACAAGACTGCACGCAGGGTGATTGATTACTGTATCGATCATGATATTGGAACTCTTGTTGTGGGCTATAATGAAACATTTCAGAAGGATTCCAACATAGGCAGAAGAAACAATCAGACTTTCGTCAATATTCCATATGGAAAGCTGAGAGACAAGCTTGAATATCTCTGTGAACTGAATGGCATCACACTTGTAATGCAGGAGGAGTCCTATACATCAAAAGCAAGCTTCTGGGATAAGGATGTCATACCAGTCTATAAGAGTGATGATACTGAAGAATACTATTTCAGTGGAAAGAGAATACATCGTGGACAGTATAGAACAGCGAGTGGACAAGTTCTGAATGCAGATGTAAATGGTGCATTAAATATCCTGCGTAAAAGTAGAGTTGTGGATGTAAACATCCTATACAGTAGAGGCGAAGTGGACACGCAATAAGAATAAGGATTGCCTAGCAATAGGTGGAGACTTAAATATCAAACTTCTTAAACGGATGCGTAAGCATCCTAGAAGCCTTGACTTCAAATACGGAGTATTAAGTTGAGGTAGTTCACCTATTATCTTCCATATCTGATTTTATTAGGTATTGTATCAGGTACGGTGGTAGGAATAATCGCACAAATCATATATATTAAAATAAAAAGGCATATTATTGGGTAAAATATGGGAGTGAAACATTTCCATATTTTTTTGTATATGTTATTATAAGTCAGTATGTTTAAAAGAAGGGTGAAATTATGAAAGAACGTGAACAATTTAAATCAAGGATAGGCTTCCTGCTTCTTTCTGCAGGATGTGCTATTGGTATTGGAAATGTATGGAGATTCCCTTATGTTGTAGGACAAAATGGTGGAGGAATCTTTGTCTTCTTCTATTTGATTTTCTTGCTTCTTATTGGTGTTCCAATTCTAAGCATGGAATTCTCTGTGGGACGTGCAAGTGCAAAAAGTCCAGTTAAAGCTTATCAGTCTTTAGAAAAACCAGGACAGAAATGGCATTTGCATGGTTATGTTGGATTATTAGGTAACTTCTGTTTAATGATCTACTATACTACAGTATCAGGATGGATGTTGAACTATTTCTATAAGTTCTTGACTGGTGGATTTACAGGAGTCAAAACATCTCAGATTGCATCAGTTTTCCAGAATGTATTATCTAGTCCATCTCAGAATGTATTCTGGATGGTATTAGTTGTTGTTATTGGTATGTTAATATGTTCAATGGGATTACAGAACGGTGTAGAAAGAATTACAAAAGTCATGATGATTGGCTTACTTGGACTCATTGTAGTTCTTGCAGTACATGGGTTAACACTTGATAATGCGATGGCAGGTGTTAAATTCTATTTATATCCAGACTTTAATAAAATCAAACATATTGGCTTATTAAATGTGATCGTAGCGGCAATGAACCAGTCTTTCTTTACTTTAAGTATCGGTATTGGTTCAATGGCGATATTCGGTAGCTATTTAAAGAAAGATAAAACTCTTTTAGGGGAAGCAGTGAATGTTGCAGGGTTAGATACATTTGTCGCTATTGTGGCAGGTCTTATCATCTTTCCAGCATGTTTCTCATTTGGAGTAAATCCTGACAGTGGTCCAAGTCTCATCTTTATTACTTTACCTAATGTCTTTTTATCAATGACAGGCGGTAGAATTTGGGGTGCTCTATTCTTCCTATTTATGGCTTTCGCATCATTATCTACAGTCATTGCAGTATTTGAAAATATTATTGCCTGCACAATGGAATTATGGAACTTCACAAGAAAGAAATCAGTAATCATTAATTTGATTCTTATTACTGTATTCTCATTACCTTGTGCTTTAGGATTTAATGTCCTTAACTTCTTGCAGCCTCTTGGCAGTGGTTCAACAATATTAGATTTAGAAGACTTTATCGTAAGTAATCTTCTCTTACCACTTGGGTCTTTTGTTTATTTATTATTCTGTACATCTCGCTTAGGATGGGGATTCAAGAATTATCAAACAGAAGCCAATATGGGTGATGGTCCTAAAATCCAGAACTGGATGCAGGGTTATCTTACAATTATATTACCTATTGCAGTCATATTCGTATTTATCAGCAGTTTGGTTTAAACAGTGGATATTCCACTGTTTTTTTGTGATTTCTCCTAAATTATATGGAATATATTATATAGAGGAGGATCACTCAATGAAAAAAAGCCGTATAGAACATGTGAAGAAATATAGTATGCTTTCTCTTGTAGAAGATTTAGGCTTTACTCTTGTTTATGAGAGTTTTAATTACTATCATCTTGAGGAACATGATTCATTAAAAATCAGAGTAAATATCAATAGATTCTATTGGTATTCAAAAGGATTTGGGGGAGACACGATTACATTATGCCAGACATTGGGTTTAGAAAAGAATTCTGAATTTCATTCTTTTATCTATACGATTCTTTATCTGGAAATGAGAATGTATAAGAATCCTCATCATGAATTTAAAAAGATTAAAAGACAAGAGAGAAAACTTGTTTTACCACGTAAAGACATTAATAATAAGAAGGTCTATTACTATTTATATGAAAGAGGCATTAATCTCAATATTATTGATTATTTTATTGATCATGATTATCTCTACCAGGAAGCAGTGCACCATAATCTTGTCTTTGTATCTTATAAAGGAAGTCACCCAGTATTCATAAGTAAAAGGGGAAGTGTGATAAATAATCGTTATATGCGTGAGCAGGCAGGAAATGATTATAACCATTGTTTTTATATATCGCATAACTCATCACTGCTTATTGTGACTGAATCTATTATTGATATGATGTCTCTAATGACTCTTACAAATAACTTTAAGAAATATGATTATCTATCACTTAATTCTGTCTCTCATTATCGTGCACTCTTTTATCATTTAGAACATCAACCAATAGAAAGAGTCCTATTAAGATTAGACAATGATCAAGCAGGAAGATGGGCAGTTCATACAATCGTTGATATTTTAAATAAGAACTATCCCTATATCAAAATAGATGTAGCCTATCCTTATAGGCATAAAGATTGGAATGATTATCTTGTTTATGGTATTAAGCAAAAAGAAAATGATATAATTATATTCTAGAGAGGATGAGATACATGAAACTTATATTAAAACAAAAGATCTTTAGTTTGATGGATAGTTATGATATCTATGATGAATATGATCAGGTTGTCTATACAGTAAGCAGTCGTCTTTCATGGGGTCATAAATTAGACGTATATGACCCATCAGGTCATTGTCTAGCAACCATTAAAGAAGAAATATTGACATTCATGCCAAGATTTAGTATCTACATAGATGATCATTATATCGGTTCATTCCAGAAGAAACTCAGTTTCTTATTTCCTAAATATGTCCTAGAATTTAACGATTGGTCTATTAATGGAGATTTTATGAATTGGAATTACACTATAAGTGATTCTTATCATGAAATTGCGACTATATCAAAAGAATTATTTCATTTTACAGATGTCTATGTCATTGATGTTCATAATAGCCAGGATGCGCTTTATGCATTACTTGTTGTACTAGCAATAGATGCTGAAAAGTGTTCAGCCTCAAATAACTAAAAAAAGAAGCCGAGGCTTCTTTTCTTATGCATCAGAACGGGCAAATTTATTCTTCATAGTAAAACTTAATTCATCTAAGACAAGATGTAATGTTTTTGAAGTTTCCTTCTTCAACATATCAGCTGCTTTTTGATTGGCTTCATGTCTTAATTCTGTTTTTCTTGCTTCATCTGTTTCATTTTCAATTAGTTCATCATATGTATGAATAATATGATGTGAATGAGATTGTACCACTCTTTGATAACGTTCAATATGGATGGCTGACTGTTTATCACATGCATCAGCCATAGCTCCTATAAGTCTATTGGCCCAATAGAAGTTATCAGTAGATACTTCAGCAGTTGTATTGCTGTAATATTCAGGTACAGTATCAATATGAATATATAATGGAACAAGTGTATTAAATACATTTGAACCAAATGTAAACCATTCAATAGGTTCCTGTCCCTGTCTTACCTGTAATACAGATAAGAAGTCATTTCTATTGATTCCTACAGGACGTAATGCACCTTTATTAGACAAATCTCCACGCGTAATATATGGATCATAAGGCGTATTCTGGAAATGCGTTGATAATGCATATTTTACATCTTCAACAGTAATCTTTCTTTCAGGTACCATAGTCCAAGGAATATCATCAGAAAATGGTGTAAAGTCTGCATTTTCTCCATCCCATTTATAAGTATGTGGATTTAAATAACGTCTAATAAACCAATCACGTGGTGTGTTATAGACATGATCTGAATCATCATGTGAACCAAATGCATAACGTGCATTAAATGAATCATCTAGATTTAAACATAAATGATTCTTTTCAATAAATTCCTTTAAATCATCACTACATAAATGATTTTCTTTAGTAGTAAAAGCATCCTTTAAATCAAATGTATCAATACCTAACTGGTTAGGCATTACAACATAAGCATCATCAGGAACTCTTCTTGCAATCCAATGATGACCACCAATAGTTTCTAACCACCAGATTTCATCATGATCAGAGAAGGCAATTCCGTTCATTTCATATGTTCCATACTTTTCTAGTAATGAACCAAGTCTTAATACACCTTCTCTTGCACTATGAATATAAGGTAATACAAGATAGACAATATCTTCTTCACCAATACCGCCTGGTGTATTTGTTTCTTCATCATATTCTACAAGTGGATCAGCCCCTAATACACGAGGATTAGAAGTGATTGTTTCTGTCGCTGTCATTGCGACTTCTGCTTCATTAATTCCACTTGCTGCCCAGATACCTTCACCTTTTAAGGCATTTGGCATCGCAGTATATCTCATTGGATTATCAGGTAATTGAATCTTTAAATGAGATAATACTGTTTCATAAACTCTATTTTGTTGTTCTGGATGAATCACTGCAAGTTTCTTTGGTGTAAATCTTGTAGATTGTGAATCATCATTTCTTGCGATTAAGGTAGAACCATCATAAGATGCATTCTTACCTACTAGTAATGTTGTACATGGCATACATTCTCTCCTCCTTGTAGACTTTATTATAGACCTTAAAGTAAAATATTTCAGCACATATGTGCAACCAAATGGAGGGAATCATCGTATTAATAGTGAAGGGAGGGAAATATCATGACAATAGAAGATGTAATTGATACCTATGGGGATATGGTGACTCGCATTTGTATCATGAATTTGAGAAATAGTGATGATGCGAAAGACTGTTTTCAAGAAGTTTTCATTAAACTCTATAAGCACGGCATGATAGAAGACCATGATTATCTAAAACACTGGCTGATTCGTGTCACAATCAATACATGTAAGGATTATCGTCGTGTTTTCTATAAGAAGACAATTAATATAGAAGATGTGCTTATTCAAGATGAGAAGAAGGATTATGTATTACTTCCTGTGATATTAGATATGCCAACGCGTTATAAGAATGTACTTTTTCTATATTACTATGAAGGATATAAAACAGATGAAATTTCAGAAATATTAAAGATGAATATCAATACAGTGAAATCAAGATTAAAAAGAGGAAGGGAGATACTAAAGAAGAAAGTGGGTGAGGATGATGAATAAATGGAAGGAATTTGATGATATTCATACGCCAGAAGATTGGAAGAAAATCACATATACACAAAAGAAAAAACATTATTCATTTTCTATGGTTTTAACAGCTGTTATTGTATGTATTTCTTTAATAACTGTCAGTGCATTTCATTCTGATATGTCAGAATGGCTGACAAATAACTTTTCTAAAGAGGATATTCATCCTGTTGAGAATGTGGATTTTAAGGATATCAGCTGGGGTGAGGCTCCTTTTGGATATACATATACCAAGGATGATAAAATAAAAAATATCTACCTTATGCATCATAATCAAATCAAACTACAAA